>Ga0214919_10000522_pt1 | contig 65517 bp, 87 predicted proteins | sample LL1503_MetaG_FD_177994 | JGI IMG/M metagenome (GOLD analysis project Ga0214919, IMG submission 177994) | Freshwater microbial communities from Lake Lanier, Atlanta, Georgia, United States - LL-1503 | ecosystem: Environmental > Aquatic > Freshwater > Lake | place: USA: Georgia | collected... | reverse complement strand
AGTGATGATCTGCCCTCCATCGAAGCTTGTCATCGGCGGTTATGAATGACTTCATTGTGTTCAGACATAGCGGATTATCTGTTTTGATAAACTCTTGTTCTTTTGCTTCTAGCTCACGCTTTGATTTGCATGGATACTCTTGAATCAATACGATCTTTACGTTATCCCAGCCAATTTGGTTGATATGTGTGTACACTCTGCTATTTTTGGTCTTGCCTTTCTTAGAAACAAACCTATGTAATCCCAATCTCATTGACAATGTTTGGATTGTCGAACCAATATAGAAGTGTCCGTCGACACACTCAAGCCTATAGATTTTACCAAATTCGTAACCCATTGTTTTACTGTTTGTAGCCAGAACAAACCATTTCTGTTTTAAGGGATCTTGTTGTGTAGAGTAAGAATGTTTGCTTCAATCGCACTCGGCGGTGGAGGTGTGCGAGGCGGAATCATGATCGGTGGATTGGCTGCATTGGAGAAACATCAGGCACTAGTGTTCCCCAAGGGAATTTACGGGTGCTCAGCGGGGTCTATCATCGCAACAGCTCTTGCATATAATATCCCACTCCATGCGATCAAGCTCATGTTCTCGACCGACTTCAACCTGTCTGGAGTAATTCCGTCTATTAATCTGGCAACGATCACGTCCTTCACAACTGAAAAGGCACTCTTTTCCATGGACGCATTTGGACAGACTGTTCTCAAGGCATTTGACAATCAAGGAATCGATCTGCGAAATGCTGTGATTGAGGATACACCACAGAAGCTCTACATTATGGCTGCAAACCTGACGACGAGGCGGACAGTGTTCTTGTCGGGCAAAGTTCCCATACTTAACGCCATCAAGGCATCTTGCTGTTTGCCATTCGTCTTTCATCCACAAATCCTGTATAACAATGTGTATATCGACGGTGGGTTTTATGTTCATAACATGCACACGATTGTTCCCCATGATTGTTTGGTGTTTCATATCAGTCGCTCAGAGTTGAGCATTCATCCAGAACGGCTGAAGAAGATGACAATTTCAGATTACGCTGCCACTCTCTACGAATCATTTCGAAGCGAGTCGCAAACGGATAATGTTGTGTGGTTCAGGAATGATACGATTTCGTTGATGCAGGAACTGACCGATGCACAGAAAAATGAATTATACGATCAAGGGTTTACACAGGCCTCACGGTTCTTTGCCAAACGTCTGCCGGAGGTACTGAGTTAAGTCCGCGGCAGTCGGTCTCCCAGTGTAGCTGTAGAGCGCTGTTGACGTTTCCAGCTTCACAGTCGGATACGCGTTCACCTCGTACAGGTCGGCCGTCTCCCGGTCCTTCTCGGCGTTCACACGTATGAACGACACCTCTGTATTTCCGAAGTGCTTAGGTCCAGACTCCAGTGTCTCCCACTCGGGCATGGCCTTGATGCAGTGACCACACCAGTCTGTGTGGAAGAAATACAGATTTGCCTTGTCCTTTGGCACCTCGCGTTTCGGTGTCAGCGCGGGCTTCCACAGTCTCCACATCAGGTAGACAAGGACTGTGAAGGCTAATACGAGAAGGATAGTATTCATTACTTGAGAACACGAGAAATTCTGCGTTGGAGCTCAAACCAACGGCGATAGGCTTCCTCGGCGTCAATCTCTTCCTTGATCTGCATCCACGCAATATCAGTTGTCATGCGTTCAGGTTCAAATGGACGTGGGTGGATCGTAACCCAGCGACCATTGTAACGGACAAGTAAAACGGATGTGGGGTCCATTATTAAGTTCTTTTGGCAGGTAAGTGGTAAATGGAAGTGGTGGCGCGCGCCCTGCTGGCGATAGGTCTCAATTATGGTGTTCACTTTGCGTCTGCGCGGTTCTATGACGCATACTGTGTCCCTCACACACTTGCCGAAATCGCACAAACACTCGTCACAACCGCCTCGCCTGTCTGCGCAACTGCGATCAATGTCGTTCACATGACACAAACTAACTACGCATCAACAATCACCGTTTCCCTCGCAGGAGGTATTGTAAATCTTCTACGAGCTTGTCCGAGTGGTTAAGGAGACAGTCTTAAGATCTGTTGGCGAAAGCCGCGAGGGTTCGATCCCCTCAGCTCGTATTTTTCCCTCACACACGTCCCTAAGGGTCCTTAGACCCGCGGGAACCCAACCAGGTTGGCACCGATGCCGAATCCGGCACCAGTGCGAGCAGACGCACCAACGCTAGGCGCATAGATATCCAGGATCGCGAACGTGGCCGTCGCAACCAGGGCGATCATGCCGACCTCGGCGACCTTCAGGGTCTTGCCGGGCAGCACAAACGCAGCAATGGCCACCGCCAGGCCCTCGAGGAGATACTTTACAAGTCTTACGACGAGATCCGCAACATCAACGCCGGCAGAGGGGGTGGGCTTCGGCTTAGAATCCATTTGTTTGGTTCTTAGGTCCGAAGATTTTTTCAGTAGACCGGAGCCATCGCACGGCCCGACCATACTTTGTACGACACGAAGGATACACCCACAACCCATACTGCCCACCAGGGGACATAGAGCGACAGATACTGCAGGACGACGAAAAAGACGACGGCGTGGATGGCCGCCGCCACCATGCCCGATCCGAGGGACAGGACGACGCCCGGGCAGAGCAAAAAGAAGAGGTAGGCGGTTGTGAAGATGTCGTACATTTATCTACTTGCGTCAAAATAATGGATGTCCCTAGAGTCTTGTGGACGATGTTTTCTACGGACGGAGATAAGGCTGTTCTACGACAGCAATATGTCAGTAAAGTTCATACATTGATCAAGAACCGAATCCCTGCGTTTGCGGATAGTCGTGCTGCTAGTGGGCGAATGGGAACTGCATTTAAACGTCCAGGATCACTTGACGAGATCGCATTCTATATGCACCAGGATCAGATCTTGGTTATCACAGTCGAGAACTTTGGCGATGATGAAGACCCTGAAATAGGAATTAATGAAGATGCATCAGAGACTGTGATCCAGATCCTAGAGGAGGCGTCGCAGCAAGTGAAGGTGCCGCCTGCTGCTGCAATTGGTGCTCGCCGCCGAATGCGGAGAAAGAGCTTACGACGAACTCGCAGGAACAAGTAAATGCCCCGCACTGAGCTTCCTAAGCGTGACGAGTCTGGACCGATTGACTACCTGGACGAGGACCCGGAGATCCCGACGCAGAAGTACTGCATCGTGTCCTTCATCAGTCCTGAGAAGGTGGTGAAGAACAAGGAGGAGTTTATGTTCGAGAAGTTCGTGGAGTGGATGGACTACGAGTGGAAGATCAAGGGTCTTGAGAACTTCATGGCGTTCCTGTCCAAGAAGTACTCCCTCAAGATTGACGACCTGATGAAGGATGCAAACGACTTTGTGGCCGTTCGCAAGGAGGAGGTGAAGAAGACGGACATCCGCGAGCAGTACGAGGTTTTCCTCCTGAAGAACGAGAAGGACCTCCAGGAGATGTATGACAACAAGGTGGATTTCCGCACGAACATCCGTGGCGTCAAGGTTCGTCGTGCGTTTGCCACTGTGGAGGAGGCGCAGGTGTTCTCCAAGGTGCTCCAGCGTCGCTACCCGAAGGACAACCTGTACATCGGCAAGGTCGGTGCCTGGCTGCCGTGGGATCCCTCGGAGCACCTGATGCCGGAGGTGGAGTATGCCGAGAAGGAGCTGAACGAGCTGATGCGCAAGTACAAGGAGAACGAGGCTAACAAGGAGATGTTCTTTGCTGAGCAACGTGAGGAGTCCATCAAGGCGCAGAAGGAGGAGAACGAGCGCCGTCGCAAGGCCAACGCTGAGGAGAAGGCCTTGGAGGATTCAAACCGCTCCAATACTGGTGGTGGTGCTCAGCTGGAGGATGGGCTCGCAGCCGCGTCTAAGCCTGTGCATCCGTCGGAGGGGGCCCACAGGGATTAAATAGTTTTATACTACAATGGCGGCTCCGGAGCAAGCCTCTACACTGTTTCAGGTACCCTTAGCAAATCACGATGTAATGGGATACAAGCGAATCCCATCACAGCCGATTTTTGACCCCCAAAACTGTGGTGCCGCGACGGCCAAGCTACTGGGTCTTGTTACACCTATGAAGGCCGATCAAATGACACAGCTTGGCAGGGGTGGTAGAGTTGCCGTTTGGCTGAAATTCCTCAATGCAGGTGCGCCCGATGGCATTGTGTATAGCACTACAACTGCGTCACTAACGGAACAGTCTCTGGTCGAACTAGCAATGGGACTGTTCGCAGAGTCAGGAACGGTTATCTTAACGGCAGCAGAGGGTGATGTAATCGGTCATTATTACGTTATTGCGAAGGACGCTAATCTGACTGTCGGCGTTCTGGATCCTCAGCAGGGCCTGTGTGCATACGGTTTCGAACGAACAAAGGAATTCATACAGCGAGTTCATCCTGGCGCATCCAGGGGTACGATAACTGTATTCACTTCGAATCAACCGAGAACGATGTCTCAGTCACTGAGAGACTATACGGACGGGATCTTGTCTAGACAGATTGTAGCCATGCGTATCGGTGGGGGCGTTATTCGCTCTTCTTTACCCACACGGAGGGCGGGGCGTTCTTCTTCCTCAAAGAAGAGGCGTTATAGTCATCGGCGGCGAGCATTGCGGACTGGAAAGGGCGGTTATCGTTCCACAGGGAAGCATCGCAAAGTCTGAACGGCGGATGCTCGGATGCCTTGTACCAAAAGACCTGATCCTCTAGCTTGTTAGAGGCGACATTGTTACAAATAACCAGTCCCTCGTAGTTCTCTGTGCACTGATCCATGAAGTCGCAGAACATCTCAAAAGTCGGAAACATACCCGCGTAATTCTCGTAAATTCTACGACGATTACCTAGGATATTCTCACGGAGAATGAATACAAAGTCCACGTTGGTACGGAGGTTGGGTGTGATTCCCAGCGGATACTGCATAGTGATAATGGTCATCATGTCGAGGTGACGGCCGTTCATGAAGACGAAGCGGGTAGACTCTTCATTGATCCACTCTTTTGCAGCGTACAAACAGTCGTCCAGAATGAGGAACGCGCGAGGATCAAACGCAGTGCCACTTGCTTTGGTCTTCAAGAACTTCTGCTTTGCTGCGAACTGTCGCTTGATGAATGCCTGAACCTTTGCCGGCTCATACTTGTCGTGAATGAGCTTGGATGGAACAAACGCCTGAAAGTACTCGTTGACGACCTCTGTTGGCGAGATCACCATTCCTGCCGGAAAGCACTCTTGGACGTTATACAACAAGTCACGCGCCAAGAACGATTTACCAGTATCCTTCTTGCCAATGATGACAATCATCGGACTCTTGCGAGAATCCATCCCACATCTGTCCTTGATCATGTCCATGTTGAACTTTCTGAGTTGGAAATTCATCTTGTTCTCCTCGTCGTTTATTTTTCACCATTCATCACCGAGACACTTCATAATGGGAAAGGATCTGAGAACCACTGCTGTACAAATGAAGATCCATCGTATCCCGAAGCTGGACGGGACACATTGGTCTATGAAGACAATGCAGCCGTTCTTTCCGTGTCTTGAAAAGCTGTTCAAGACGGAGAACGTGGCTGGCCTGCACGATTACGGTGTCAAACTGGAGCGCCCAATTGAGTCAATTGTAGACGCCACGCACGTGAAGGTGATGGGGCAGACGATCCCGGTTCATCGCAAGACGACTATGATCCTGTCGCCGTTCAAGACCATGCGGGGCGACTACGGATCGTTTGGTGTTCCCAAGCGGACGGATGTGGCGAATGATATGCAGGATCGGATGCAGAGTCCGCATACGGCTGCGTATGTGGGTGCCATCACGTCCATTGCTCTTTCCGAGTCGGCATGCGAGCATTTTCCCAAGGTCTACGGCGTCTACGTGGGCGTTGCGGGGTCGCACACGATTGATATCTCGGATGACTACGAGGAGCTGACGGAAAAGGGATGGTTTGCTGATCGTATCGGAAAGACCTTTGAGCTGAAGCTGAGGACTGCTGGTCACGATGCGGAGTTCAGTCATACTCGTCGGGCTCGTGTTGCAGTAGACACTGCCGAAGATGTTGAGCTTGGTGATATTGAGGATGTAGAGGCCGATCACGTCAGCAATCCGGACGAGCGGGAACCGGAGGCATATGACGTGGCTTCCTCTGGGTCCCCCGAGATGGAAGATGATGAGTCGGAGGAAGATGACGTCTACGACATTGAGTCGTGCGATTGTTCAGAGGGAACTGATGAGGAGGAGGGCGAAGGTGACGACCCCGAGCCCTTTGCGTGGGCTACGTTCACGGATGTGCCAGTGGTCACGACGGTCATGGAGGTCTGCGAGGGGACGTTTTACGATCTGATCAAGGAGCACCCTGAACCCGAGAAGCATGTGGCGTGGGTTGCGCAGGTCGTCTTTGCTCTGGCGTATGCCCAGCGCACGTTCGGCTTCACCCACAACGATCTCCATGGCAATAATGTCATGTATGTTAAGACTAACCAGACGCACTGTGTCTACGTCCATGCTGGAACGGCACACAAGGTCCCGACATTCGGCTACCTGATGAAGATCATTGATTTTGATCGTGCAATCGTCAGCCTGCGTCTGACTGGACTGAAGGATCCCAAGACGTTCATGAGCAGTCAGTTTCAGATTGACGAGGAGGCGGGTGGACAGTATAACATGGATCCCTTCTACCTGAACAAGTATCCTCACATTTCTGCGTCGTCGTCGTTTGATCTTGTTCGGTTTGCTACGTCGGTCTTTTGGGATATGTTTCCCAAGGGACCGAAGCATGAGTACACGCATCCGCTCTTCGGCATCTTCCTGCAGTGGATGAAGCAGACGGACGGTTCGTCGGTCATGTTCCGCAAGAAGATGGACAACCACGATCGCTACCATGGATTTGATCTGTACAAGGCGATTGTGAGATATTGCGGTGATTCGGCGGTGCCCAAGAAGGAGATTGGGCGGATGGTTCAGTATCGTGCTACACCGTCGGCTGCTCAGTTAGGCGACGCACTGATGATCGAGGCCTAACATCTTGACGGCAGTTGAATTCACACCAAACATCACATGGAGGATCTCGCCCGCAACAAACCAGGCAATAATTGATTTCCACCATACGATATTGAACACAAATGATGTAATTAACGCAGCCGCAATTGTCATCAATGTATCATTCAGCGCGAATCCCATGAAGCGCGCTGCATGAATACCCTTTCCTGGTTCTCCGAGAGCAGTCGCATACGGACAGCCCATTTACGATTACTTACACCTATGAAAAGAATGCCGAGCGCAGCCGAACTCCGTGAGCTATGTTCAGTAGATGCGTTTGTTGAGGCAGAAATCACGAGTGCTGAGCGAGGAGCCCGGTACGGGGAGACATATTACGTTGTAGACGTCCCGCCTTCAATGTCCATGACAGTGGTGAGGGAGAAGCTAGAGCAGGCCTTCCCTGGATGTAAGATTACAAAACGGTGGTTTACGAGGTTCTACGTCATTACGTGGTCTTAAAGCTTCCTCTATACTCTTTTTGTCTCTTTCGGCGTCTGCCCACTGACCATATGCATAGTCAATCGTCTTTGTAGGACCGTTAGGATAGTACAGTGTGATACGCGAGTTAGATAAATGGTCAACTCCCAGCCAAACTTGCTGTAACCCCGCAAGTTCAATTGTTCGTTTCCCAATACGAACTACGCGCGACATCTTACTATATACACGTCTTAAAACTCGGGCTTTCCAACGAACATATCCTGAGCGGCAGCGGTCACCGTCTCGGCAACATCCGCAACCGTCTCGGTGCCCAGTGAATACAGGACGCCGGACGCCAGGACACCCGAGCCGACCGTGATCTTGCCCAGGTCGGTGTAATCAACCGGCTGGGTCTTTGCACGGCGATCCAACACATACAGAAGCGCAGCTACAATCATGACAGCACCCACAACCATGCCGAGCGTTTGGTAGTCCGACATTTGCTTTTCAATGTGGATTGGTTTAGAGGTAGTTGGACGCAACGCCGCACCTAAAGGTCGAGCTTCATAACACCCTCGGGCTTGGCGGCAGGCTCCTCTTCGTCGTCATCGGACAAGTCAAGCTTGACATCCTCGCCCATCGTGAGGCGAGGGCGCTCCTCGTCCTCATCATTATCTGTCTCAAACTCAACTGTCTCCGACTCGCCGAAGCTGAGAGCAGGTTTGGGCGGGGCAATGACCTCCGGTGCCGGAGCCGGTGCAGGTGCGGGCGTGGACGTCTTGCTCTGGAAATATGCCTTGCTGATATCCTTCCACGGGATAAAGCTATCGATGACCTCATCCAGGGTTCCGCCGAGCATCGCCTCGATGTCGCGACGGTTACGAGACTGCTGCTCGGACGACACATCAATCGTCTTGAACAGGTAGGCATTGGACCAGGCCTTGCGCGCAGCGGACTTGTACATGGTGAAGATGAACTTGGACAGCGACGGGCGATCAAACTCAATATTCACATGCGTCTCATCGGACTGCTGGAGAGACGCGAATGCACGGATATAGCTAACGAACACGCCCAGCAGAAGATCGTCCATATACTCACACTTTGACGCCTTCTCAATACGAGCAACCTCTGTATTAAGAATATCGTCTGTCCACTGGGGGACGCGGGTCAGGAGATTCTGAAATGTCTTCAGGGTCTCACCGGGTTGCTTATTGCGAATGCACGCGGTCTTGGCGTTATCGTAGATAGACCAGAGACCGTCCGCAACATGCGGGATCAATACGCGACTCAGGTTCTCGCGGAGAGACTGCTTGACAAAGTCAGTGGTCATTTACTTAGACAGAGCGAAGAGAGGAATGTCAATACGGACGCAGATGCCAAAGTTCGTCTTGATCCTGATGGTGAAGAATGAGGAAAAGATCATCAAGCGTTGTCTGGAGGCTGTAGAGGGAATTGTAGATGCATACGCGATCAACGACACCGGTTCTACCGACAAGACTGTTGAGATTGTTCATGACTTTCTACAGACGCGCAAGGGTTCGGTAGGGATTAGCACTTGGAAGGACTTTGGTCACAATCGCACCCTAAGCTTCACGATGGCGCGCGACTACTGCGTGGCTGCCAAGATGGATCTTGCCGATACCTATGGGCTTCTACTCGATGCAGATATGATCTTTGTTCCCGGAGACCTTAAAAAGCAAAATCTTGGGGAGATTGGATACACGCTTATCCAGTCAGCAGGAAGTCTTGAGTATCCAAATACTCGTCTGGTACGCATGGATTACGATTGGGTATGCAGGGGTGTTACTCACGAGTATTGGGACGGCGCGTGTTCTTCACTTCCCAAGTCTGTTTGCTACATCGATGATCACAATGACGGAGGTTGCAAGTCAGATAAGTTCCCTCGCGATCTTGGACTTTTAGAAAAGGGTCTTGAGGAGGATCCTACTAACGTTCGGTATATGTTTTACATCGCGCAGACACATCACTCGATGGGTAATTGGGAAAAGGCGATTGAATATTACAAACGTCGTATCGTGGCCGGGGGGTGGTTTGAGGAAGTTTGGTATTCTCATTATATGATTGCCAAGACCTACGAGACTCTCAAGGACTTCGTTCAGTTTGAGAGCTGGATACAGAAGGCATATGCATTTCATCCTGGGCGCGCTGAGGGCATATATTGTCTTGCGAAGCACTTCCGTGTCAATGGCTACCATTACAAGGCGATGCACTATATTCAGTTGGGCAAGCGTATTCCAATGACAACCGATTCGCTCTTTATTGAGAAGGATGTATACAATGGACTGTTTGACTACGAGGAGACCATTTGCCGATTTTACACACTGTATACGAAGCGGGAAGCACTCGGGGACTCGGTGAGACATATGCTGTCAACAAAGCCCCATCCAGATAATGTATATTCCAACTTGCCGTTCTACGTCGATGCATTAGCATACCCGTCGCGTGCGCTTCCTATTGATAGGTATGTGTTCGGAGAGGACTTTCATCCATCATCCGCTTCGCTCTTCGTGGAGGGAGGAAAGGTTATGCACTCTATTCGATTTGTCAACTATACAATCAACCCTCAAACTGGAAGCTATCTTATGAAGGAGAATGGTGTTGTGAAGGATACAAACATTGTCCGGACACAGAATGCCGTGCTGAACGTAGAGACGGGTGAGGTGGTTAAGATGAGAGATGACTCTATAACCCTTCCGCGAAAGATAGGTGCACATATTGTCGGTGTGGAGGACATGCGAATCTACCACTCGGCAGATGGCTCGCTGTGTTGTACCGCGACATCGTGTGAATACACCGAGAAGATCCGCATCTTCCAGTCAAAGTATGATCCAGTCCGAGGATTGTACACAGACTGTCGTATGTTAGAGTCGCCTGGCAACCAGGAGTGCGAGAAGAATTGGATCCCAATTGAAGGGACTGATGACCTCATCTACGGATGGAGCCCACTACGCGTTGGAACCATTCAGGGGACGCAACTTGTGATTCACACGAGCCACGCTACACCTTGGTTCTTTGGCCACTTTCGTGGATCTGCGGTTGCATTCAAGCCCCCGCAGTATCCAGGTGAGACTTGGGCATTGGTTCATACAGTGGAGTACTGTATGCCTCGCAAGTATTATCATATCTTCGTTCGGCTTGGTCCCGATTTTAAGCCAAAAAGTATCAGCCATCCGTTCGTATTTCGATCCAAGACGATCGAGTATTGCATCGGGTGCTTGCCAGATCCTTCATTCACGACACTGACATGTACCTTCTCAACCATGGACGATAACCCTCGGATCCTTGATATTCCTGTTGCCGATCTTGAGTGGATTCAAGTGTAGAGGTGGCGCCACGACTCGTTCACTTGCTTCTGCTCCACAAGGATAGACTTCACATCATCAGGTGTAATCGCCATCGGTAACTTGACTGCCTTGTAGAACGGATAGCTCTTTGCCGTCTTCTCATCTGCAATGCGCAGGAGGTTGATGCGAGTCACAAGCGTCTCCACTGCCCGAATCAGAACACGGACGCCCTCCTCCTCGCTCGAATACTCGGAGATCAGGAACCGAATCGCCTCATCCGTGATTGTCAGTTCGTCCTTCATGTTGATCCGCTCCAGCACCTGGGGCCACACATACTGCTTCAGGATAGACTTCTTATCGTCAGCAGTGTACCCTGCGCAATTAATGACCTGCATACGGTCCTTCAGAATCGGGTGGATCTTGGTCTCGTCATTGAACGAGAAGACAAACAGACACTGACTAAGATCAAAGTCAACACCCGCAAAGTAGCGGTCGTGGAAGTGAGAGTTCTGCGACCTATCCGTCAAGTGGATCAGCATGGAAATGATCTCTTCACCATGCGCTGTCGTGGAAACCTTGTCCAGTTCGTCAAAGTAGATCACCGGGTTCATGCACCGGGCCGACATGATGGCATCGGCAATCCGACCCCATGTAGCACCCTCGTAGGTGTAGGAGTGACCCACAAAGTTCGCCGAGTCAGATGCACCTCCCAGGGAGAAGAACTCAAACGGGCGCCGAAGAACCTCGGCCACGCCGTGGCGGGCGAACGAGGTCTTGCCAACTCCCATCGGTCCCTTGAGAGCGATCACGTTGCCAACAGACGACGGGTTTGCAATCCACTGGGCAACAGTCTGCATGATCTGTGCCTTTGCAGCATTCATTCCGTAGACCGCCTTGTCCATCGTGTCTTGCGTGTCTGCCAGGAACTTGGAGCAGGCTGCCCGATCCTCAGCGAACTTGACCGGAAGAGGCACCACGTTGCCGAACGGGATTCGGAGGAAGCCGTCCACCCATGTCTTGAGCTTATGGACCTCGCCACCATCTGCATCCATCTCATTCAGCATATCAATCTTGCGGATGACCGATGCCTTGAGTGCGTCGGGGATCGGGAGTGCGAGCACACGAAACTTGTAGGGGACGTCTCCGTCGGACACGAGCTTGGCAAGACCCTTCATCTGCTCGTTGAGCTTCTTCCGCTTGGACTTGGACAGCTCCTCGAAATACTCCTCCTCCTCTTCATTCAGGGACAGGGCGGGCGACTCCGGCTCGTCACGCTCCTTCCGGTGCTTGCGGCTCGGGACCATGCCCTTGGAGCGACCAACATACTTATCCATGAGGTGGGCGATGAACTCATCTTCCTCCTCTTCCGACTCGGCCTCGCTCTCCTCCTCAATATCAATGCGACTGGGACCCTTACCGCCCGCAAACTGGTGAATGTGGAGCTTGACAGATACCTTGGCACCCTTGGGGAGCTTGAGCGTGGCCTCCTCCTCTTCTTCTTCGCTCTCGTCTTCGGTCTCCTCTTCTTCTTCCTCTTCACTTTCCTCTTCCTCTTCCTCCTCCGGAGGCTCGTAATCGGAGTCGTCGGAGTCGTCCTCCTCCTTTTTGGTCTTGAGTGTGTCGTCGTCCACCCACACGACGGGCACCTTGCGGTTACGAAGATTGTACGTGCGAGGAGGCATTCTTGCTGCTTCTCAAGATAAAAACAAAGTCACATCCATTTTTAATGGAGGACATTGCCAAGATAGTGGAAGATCTTGAAGACGAAAACAACCGTAATGCCGCGTCCGATCCTGCAACAAAGACGAGCCTTGGCATTGTAGAAACGTTTCTGCGAACTCACCCCGTACTTTGTTATGGCGGTACAGCTATCAATAACCTTCTGCCTAAGAAAGACCGATTCTACGACCCGAAGGTGGAAGTGCCGGACTACGACTTCTTCAGCAAGACGCCTCAGGCACATGCGATGATGATCGCGAATCAGCTCAAGAAACACGGTGTTAAGGAAGTTGAAGTCAAGCCGGGCATGCACCTCGGGACCTTCAAGGTGTTTGCTGATTTCACCGGTGTGGCCGATATTACCAGTCTGACAGAGGAGATCTTTGACCGTCTGTGGACGCAGTCGGAGGTTCGCAACGGGATCCACTATGTGCCTCCGAACTTCCTGCGTATGTCTATGTATCTAGAACTGAGCCGTCCTCGCGGTGACGTGTCTCGCTGGGAGAAGGTGTACACTCGCCTCCAACTTCTGAATAAGGCTCATCCGGTCACATGTAAGCGCGATGACGGCCGTGTTCACGAACGCCTGACCGCCAAACAGCAACAGGGTGTGATCAAGATGTTGAAGAATGAACCAGTCGTGTTGCTCAGCGTAAGTGCGGCTGAGATTCATCTTGGACAGAAGTGGACAACACCGATCGGACTGTTGGCCGAACGAGAGACCATTGAACGGTTAACAAAAGGACAGGAAGTGGTCGTTCACGAGGAAAACGACATTCTTCCTCGACGCACGATGGTGATGGACAAGGACGGCAAGAAGTCCATGTTCCGGTTCTACGAGACAACGGCTTGCCACAGCTATCATGAAATGAGCAACGGTGTACGTGTAGCAAGTATCCCTACAACCCTTCAGTTCTTCTTTGCGTATTTATATTCGGGCGCCCACGAAGAGAACATCGCAAGCGTCCTGTGCATTGCTCAGCGCCTTGTGGACCTTGCGAATTCTAAGGTGGCGCGGCGCTTTGACATCTTGACCCCCAAGGAATGTATTGGGGAGCAAGAGACATTGATTGACATGAAGCGGAACAAGGCGAAGCTGTATACGGATCTTGGGAAGGACAAGTCGTCTCCTGCGTATTTGGAATACTTCTTTACGTACAATCCTAATGATGAGTCGTCGAAGAAGAATGCGAAGAAGGCGATTGAAAAGCTTAAGGATGTTAAACCGGAGGAAAGTTCCCGTTCCGATACGTGAGAATGAACTTTGTAGAATCTGACTGCACATTACCATTGTAGGCGAGTCCGGCACATGTCGTACACGATCCAGATCCAGTCACATTCGACGAGACCTCCTTTAACCCCTGCAGGTACTGGAGATAGACGTCATTGCCATTGCGAATACGAGGGCGGACCGCATTCGGCGTATTGGAGTTGAACTGCTGGTACGTTTGACGCACGCGGATTTGTGCAACCACGTCAGCAGTGTCTCGGATGCGCATTCCTGTAATGCCTACGTTCGAACTACTGTTTTGACCACCGGCACTCATTACACTGTATCAAGAATTAAGTTCGGCCCGTGTACCAGCTTAAATCAAAGTATGTCGGACCCGCAGGAGTTCCGCGAAGATCGTCAGCTGGAACATTCGCTGTCAGAGCAGCTATTTCAGATGCTGACAACGAACGCGGGGTGTACTGGAGATTCGAAAGCACGCCATCCCATCCCGACAGTCTATCTCCACCGATTGTGATTTGGTCATCATTCTGCTTTGGGAGCTGAGAGAGCGAGTGGTGCTGGCGTATGATACCGTTGATGTAAATATCCAACGAATCCTGATCTACAATAATCGCAACGTGAACCCACTTGTCTGCCGGAATATTAGAGATCAGCACCGTCTCGGGTGCATCTGCATAGGTATTCACGGCTACAAGAAGCGAGTTGGACGTTGTGTCTAGGTAAAGTCCTGGGCAATCCCCTTTTGTGAAGATCGTCCGCTTCTTGCCAAAGTTATAGGTGAAATCATTCACGAGTATCCAGCAAGTATACGTAAACGTGGCACCCTGTTGCTGGTTGAACGAACGAGGAATATCAATAGTGGCCTTTTGCGTCTGCTTTCCGGACACAGATGTAGGCGAAATGTCGACTATATCAGACGCCTTCTTCTGCGTTGACAGCACTCTCCAGATGATAATAACAACAAGGACAACTACCACAATCCCTCCGATGACTTCAACAGCACCCATTACCTTCTACTTAGAAACAAAGCCCTTCGGACCCAGACGAAGCCCCGTCTTTCGAATGTCAGCTGGTGGCGTCGGGCTAGATGCACCTCCGTCGTTCCATACCATTTTTAGCATTGTCTGATAGTTTGTTGTGCGCTGTTGTTCGGCTGTTCTTGGATCAACGGTTCGGGTTCCAAGATCATAAATGTAATGAATTCGACTAGGATCCGATTGGTATTCATTCTTGAGCCACCCGGTCTGTGCAAGGCGGATTGTCCAGTCTAGATCTTCACCTCGCGTTGCGTTGCCGAATGAAATGAGTCTGCCAACACCCGTCATTGTAATATTCAGGTGATTGGGTGGGCGAATAAACACATCGCCGATACACATCGGCATATCAAGCGTATTCTCTATGCTATGCGTGAACGTGTATTGGTTCATCTGCCCACGAAGACGGCATGTGTGAAAATTTCCTTTGATTGTTGCGAGGGCATCTTCAAAATACGCATCTGTGACTAGATCGTCGTCATCTACGAATGAAAAGTATTTGCCCTTGGCTCCCTGCAACAGCTCCTGGCGCTTTGTTCCGATCTTCTTCTCACGATTATCGAACGATGTACAGATTTCAATCCGAAGGTCTGGGCATATTCGCTCCTTGAGTTCATTCATCGTCGTAAGGAGACGCTGAAGCTTCTCTTCTCGCCCAGCAATAGTTGCAATCAGTATGCTCCAGTCGTACTCGTATGTTTTTCTCGAAATGTAGGTGTACATATCTTGACTCCAATAGGTCTGATTGCGTGCATACAATGCATCTCCTCGTTCGGGAAACCCCGTGCCAGGATGTTCATGTTGAATAAGAACATCATGTATGTAGACACACTTGGGTGCTAGGGACCCTTTGCATAAGTCCGTAAATTCTGTATCACAAAACAGACTTTTGTATGCGGGGTGATAAATGTATCCAAACGACTCGTACATCTTTCGCCCCATTATGGAAATCGTATTGAGGTTTCTCCCCTGTGTTCCATCATTTACCCACAGAATACCATCTGTGTTTGGCACCATATGAGACCGCAGTATGTCATCATATCCCTTGACTTTGGGAACCATATCATCGGAGACAAGAACAACAATATCCCATTCCCAATTAATGCTAGCCATGTCTGCGTTGACTGCTTCGATCTTGTTCGTGCTACTGCCATAGAATATCTCGGTCCATGCAGTTGAGTGCGTTGCGTTCTTGATGGCGTATTGGACCCCTGCAGGAATCATAGTGGTATCGTCTGCGTCACATGAAACACAGACGCCCAATAGATCAGGACGGCTTGCCAGAGAAACATATTTCTGGAGAACTGACAGGAATTGCTGTGGTCTAGAACGCGTTGGACATTTGAGTAGAATTCGCATTATGACTTAGAAAGAGGAACTTTGAACCACATTTCCCGAAGAATCTTTTACGTCAAACGTAAATGTATATCCGAATAACGTCATCTTCGACCCCGTCGTATTCGTAGCCGGCGGTTGCGCAAACGATGCGCAGTTGGTTCCGGCCGAAAAGAACGCAGCTGCGTCAGACGGGCTGAGCATATTGGGGTATGCGTGGACGTTACATATAGATCCAGAAAATCCAGCTGCGTCACCAACGACAATGTCACCGGCAGCCGGACGGGGAACGCCGGGAAGGACACATGACTTCACCAGCTTGCCGTTGATGTAAATATCCAGGTTGCGCTGGAACACGGTTACAGACACCGCGAACCACGTTTGGAGTGGCACGTTTTCCACCGTGCAGGTGTACGAGTCACCCGTAGATGAAGTATCGCTGGGATCTCCGGGGTAGATAGATACAGTCACGTCAAGGCTATTATCTGTCGGGTGGAGGGAGATGTCAGGGTTTCGGAACGTAGCGTGTGTAGAGTCCTTACGATACAGAACGCTCTTTCTCGTTCCAAACTTATAGTCCCAGTCCTTGATATACATCCAGAATTGGACACCATTGTCTGCACCATTTACGATAGGGGCATTTGCCCCTGGAATCTCTGTTTTTGTTTTACCATCAAGTGGTAGCGGTGCCTGGTCAGGAACAGTCGGTCCACCAAACGAGGTAATTCCCTTCTTTCCATTCGCTGCCGCAACCGCATTGTAGATGAAGAGCGCGGCAAGCAGAATAATCACGAGACCAACGATTGCCACGAGCACCTTCATGACGACATTCATGGCATTGAACCCTGTGGAGGCAACAGGGTTCACGGGCTGAGAGGATGACGATCCCATTTATGTATCACTTACAAAGGAAGTTGCGGTAAGACACAATGGAAAAACGGATAGATCCGGCAACAAGAACACAAACTGTAATGTATTGCAACAATTGTGGGGCAAAAGGTCATCTCTTTCGAGCATGCAAAGATCCGGTCTTGTCATGTGGGCTTATTCTCGCTGAAAGTTCCCAACTTCCGATTGATCCATCGGTTGTCCGTCTCTTGATGATCCGGCGCAAGGATAGTATGAGTTTTGCTGAGTTCATGCGTGGTAGATATGATCCTGCCAATATCGAGTACGTTGGTCGTCTTATTGGAAACATGACGATTTCCGAGCAAAAGATGGTTGCTGAGTCGTCGTTTGAAGATATCTGGCGATCGTTATGGGGAGACGAGCATGCGAACGGGGATTTCGCGGTGTCCCAGTCCAAGTTCGCACAATTTGATCGTCAGGCCGTTGTTGCGAATAACCCGTCAATCTATGATGAACCCGAGTGGGGGTTCCCAAAGGGACGGCGAATTCGAGGTGAGAGCGACGTAGACTGTGCGATTCGCGAGTTCGGCGAAGAGACGAACATTCCCCGTGATGCATACGTTGTCCTGAAGAATATCCGGCTAGAAGAGACCTTTGAGGGGCTGAATGGAATTGTTTACCGTCACATCTACTTCGTAGCACTCCTGCAACACCCCGAGCTGATCAACTTGACCCAGCGGTTCACACCCATGCAACGCCGAGAGATTTCGGGTATTGCATGGAAGTCGTTTGACGAGTGCACGGATCTGGTACGCCCGCATCATGTACAGCGAGCTGCAATGATCCAGAATTTGCGGTCTGTTGTAAAGACATTTGAAACTGTCTAGGATGTGAACCGGAATCCAGCCAGGTAGACGGTCATGACATAGGCGGTCACGCTCATCACAAATACCCACCACCACACGGGGAATACAGTGGCTTCCCGATCCGTAGCCCCGAACGGGCGGATCCGTCCTTCGCGCCCAAAGGCCACGGACGGTTTCAGGTAGAGGAATCCGGCCATCAGAAACAGATAAATTGTCACCATCCACATCCGATGGTTTCGTCGGGTTAGATCCATTGTATGAAGTGCCGTAAAAAGTTCCATCGCAAACACAATGGGCGAGTACGTATTGCCGAACAGGAAGGCGTTCTCGGACGCCATCACGCGACAGTTCATCAAGGCCGACTACCGTGCAAAAGACAGAGATCCGTTGGACGAGGAGGATAAGAACATTGATCTCTGTTTACAGCGCACAGGCACCGGGCGGGAGCTGTTTCCTTATCAGAAGATCATTCGAGATTACTTAAAAATTGAAACCCCGTATCGCGGTCTACTGGTCTACCACGGACTGGGATCTGGCAAAACCTGTTCGTCCATTGCTGTGGCCGAGTCGCTCTTGACCACGAACAAGGTCTTTGTCATGGTCCCCGCGTCCCTTGAACCGAACTTTCGAGAGGAACTCCAGAAGTGCGGTGACCCGATTTATGCAGTCGAGAATCACTGGACAACGCGGGCGATGTCCGATGAGGTTCGCGAAGATGGAAAGCGCCTTGGTATTTCGGATAAGTTCATGGACAAGCACAACCGCATTTACGTTACAACACCCAGCGAGCAGCCCAATTTTGAGAGTTTGTCTACGCAGGATAAAACGGCGATTCGTGAACAGATTAAGGATGTTCTTGACCGACGCTTCAATTTTGTCCGCTACAATGGTCTGACGCGCGCGAGTATCCCCGAACACACGAAGGAAGGGATGTACGATGATTCCGTAGTCATCGTTGACGAAGCTCATAACCTGATTTCCCGAGTCATCAACGAATCCGAAATTACCGGCAAGCTGTATGATGCACTCTATCATGCGAAGCGGTGCAAGATTGTACTGTTGTCTGGAACACCGATTATCAACTCGCCCAACGAAATTGCATACATGATGAACCTGCTTCGTGGGCCGATTGAACGAATCACAATTCCGTTCAAGACCATCCCCACATGGGACGAAGAGAAGATCACCAAGGCATTTCGCAAGATTCCCGAGGTGGATACAATTGAGTTCAATACTCTCAAAAAGCACGTGATGGTCACCCGGAACCCACCGCAGTTCAGATCAACGTATAATGGAGATGGCGACCGCACTGCCGTCCAGTACATGAAGGATATGGTCTTTATTCCGATGGCTGCCGATTGGGTTGCGTCCGTCAAATCCAAGATTGAAGTGGATGTGGGTGGTGGTGAAATCGCTACTGATCGGGTCACAACCGAAGAATTTCAGTGTCTGCCCACAGACTACGAAGAGTTTGCTAACCTGTTCTTGGATGGACTGAACGTGAAGAACCCGATGTTGTTCCGCCGTCGTATTCAGGGTTTGGTATCGTACTTCAAGGGTGCCGACGAGCGCCTGCTTCCCAAGCGCATTGAACTGGAGGATACCCTTGAAAAGATTCCGATGTCCAACGAGCAGTTCACGCGTTACCTTGAAGTCCGCTGGATTGAGATGAAGATTGATTCCAAGCGTGGCAAGAGCAAGCTGAACGAGAATCTGAGCACATTCCGTGTACCGACTCGTCTCGTCTGCGATTATGCGATGCCACCTGAATTGACGATAAAGGAAACGTCTGCAGACGCTCCATCGGAAACTAAGAAGCCCCCGAAGGAAGAGAGTGACGTAGTTATCAAGAAGCTCCAAGCTTCCCCTGAACGCTACCTATCTGAGAAGGCACTGGAAACATTCAGCCCAAAGATGCTCAAGATCCTGAAAAACATCAAAAAGTCCAAGGACGGGAACCAGTTCGTCTATTCGCAGTATCGATCGCTGGAGGGGTTGGGTGTGCTATCTGCAGTTCTCGAGCACGCTGGATGGCAGAGATACAAGCTGTCTCATGCCGCGAACCAGTGGGTCGAAGATCCGGATATGGATGATCGCCCTGCCTATACATTCTACACTGGTGAGGAGAATGCGGAAGAGCGTGATTTGACTCGTCAGATCTTTAACGGCGTCTATTCCAAGAATTTCCCTGCGTCTTTGAAGGAGAGTGTCGAGAAGCGACGCAAGAAGATCTTGAACGTGTTGATGGCGTCTGCATCAGGTGCCGAAGGTATTACGCTCAACAATGTCCGCCACGTACACATCATGGAGCCACACTGGACACCTGCCCGCCACGACCAGGTTATCGGTCGCGCTATTCGTATTTGCTCGCATGCAACACTGCCGATGGATGAGCGGACAGTGAAGGTCAGTTTCTACATCTCAGTCTTCACGGAGGACCAGATGAAGTCAGCTGAGTATCCTAACATTGTTGCTATTCGTCGTAATGACATGGTCGTTAAGCGATATGAAGGAGATCCGGTGGAGACGTTCATGTCTACGGATGAGTACCTTTACGAAACGGCTTTCGAAAAGGAACGCATTGGTCAGCGTATGGCGTTGTTGTTGAAGGAGTCGGCGATTGATTGCGAGATCCACCGTAAGCTCCATTCTCGTGAGCGACCGCAGGTGTCGTGCATGCGGTTCGATACGACCACCACAGGTGAAGACTTAGCCTTCAAACCGAATATCAAAAATGAAGATCTGGATGCAACTGTTCTGCGCAATATCTCCAAGAAGCACCGCCGATTGCAGAAGGTCTTGGTCAAGGGAATTTCACTGATTATCGATCCGGATACAAAAGAAGTGTTTGATGGTCCTGCGTGGGATGATAACCAGCGCCTGCTGAGGCTAGGCACTCTTGTCAGTCCCACATCAATTCGGTTCATGCTCTAAGCTTCGGCCTTAACATCCTCCAGCCACGACTCGCAGACCTCATCCCAGGTCTTGAACTGGTACTTCGTGGCAGCCTTCTTGAATGAAGGCAGGTTCCCAATCATACTCTCCATCTGATCTGCAAGATCCTTATAGCTGAACGACGGAGCCCACAGACCAAGTGGCATGGTCCCCGAGTAATACACGCGATCACCCGGCTTCACAAATCCACACACTGTCTCGTCCATGAAGGCACGGTACGTCCCAATGTCCGTCACAATCTGCGGGGCACCCGTATACAGGTGCTCAATCTGACACAGCCCGAATCCCTCTCCATCGGAGGTGTTCATGCCAATGTCCGCTGCATTGTAGATCTCGTTGATGGCAGAATCAGGGACCGCCTTGGCAGACGTATCCACCAGCATCAGACGCTTTGCAAAGTCCTCGGGGTTGAGATTGCGACGCTGGAGCTCGGACGTGTAGATGCGACTAATATCATAATACGCACCCTGCTGTGCATTCAGGCCCGTCACGATCATATAGTAGTACGGCTTCGTCACGTCACGAGCAATCAGATCAACAAATCCCATGACAGCGAGATCGTGACGCTTGCGCTGACTGTTACGGTTCGCATTCACCATCAGAACAGCATTGTTCGGGAGACCCATAGACGCCCGGATGCTCGTGCGTGTCGTATCCGACATTTTGGAAAACAGCGTCGTGTCCACGGCATTCTCCAGAACCCGAACATCCTCAAACTCACCGTACTGCTTGAAGACATGAGCCCAATACTGTGTGAAGCAGTAGACGCGATGAGCGTTCTTGCGAATGGTATCGACCAGTGCAGGAGCAATACCCTCGTAGACCTGGTCGACATAAACCCACAGCTTGTACGGCGACGTCGTCTTGTCGTACTTCATAGACTCCACAAACCGGTGGATGATCAGGGGATCATTGTAGATCATCACAACATCGGGGTTGACCATCTCCAGGTACTCGTGGATCTTGTTGAAACCGAAGCCCTCCTCCTTGGGGTCCTCGTTGGCGGCCGCATCGTACGCGATAATACCCGGAGGAACCGTGCGGATATTTCCATGAGACGGATGGCGCTGAAAACCGAAATGATACGTCTTGACGCCCGACGTCGACAACTTAGACAGCTGCTTGAGAAGATTGAACACAACCTTAGAATACCCAGTAGTCTGATCAACGTGCGTACTGATAAGAACAAACCGCATTGTGTTCTTAGTCTTTTCTCTCCGTAAATCACAAATGCAAGTCAACAACACCCAAGACTATGTGACGCAGAAGAAGCGCCAGATCATTGCCGCGTCTCTTGCGGTGGCTCCTCCCCCGCAGAAGCGCCGGACCAATACCCAGTACATTGGCGTCCTTGGCAACAAGTCCCAGCAGTACACTCGGTTCGTCGGTGGCATGGGTATCAATGCTTACTACCCGGCTACGCTAGGCACAACCTATACATCTTCATGCTGTGTTCCTGCAAACACCGCGACTACGACCTATTTAGTCTAATCTCAGTAGTAACACAATATGCCGGGAGGTCTACTTCAACTCGTCGGGATTGGAGCTCAAAACGAACTCGTCAATGGAAATCCTTCCATGACGCATTTCCGGGCTGTTTATCGGCGACACACGAACTTTGCCATGGAATCAATCCGAATGACATTCACAAGCTCCAATCTGAGCTTTGATCAGACAACCACACGGACGATTCCGTGTCGGATTGATCGCTACGCGCAGTTACTTCATGACACGTATTTGGTGATTACGTTGCCAGATATTTGGTCTCCACTTTACTACATTGGCACGTCTGCGCCACCTACAGGATACGACAAGCTCTCGAATGCGATTGGCTACGAGTTCCAGTGGATTGATAATATTGGCTACAATCTGATTGATCACGTGGAAATCACGGCGAACGGTCAGGTCCTTCAACGTCTCACGGGTGAGTGGCTCAAGTTCTACTCTTATCTGACGCACGACCCCAACAAGCGCAAGCTAGTGGATCAGATGGTTGGCAACGTTCCAGAGATCAGTGACCCTGCAAATGCGTATGATCGAATGGGTCAGTATCCTCACGCAGTGACGCCCTTGTACCAACCGGACGGTATCCCGAATACAAAGACACCCGAGCCGTCTATTCGTTCTCGCCAACTGGTCATCCCCCTTCATTTTTGGTTCTGCGAGAACCCAGGCATGGCGTTGCCACTGGTGTCTATGCAGAACTCTGATGTCTTTATCAACGTCACATATCGCCCCCTGAATCAGCTGTATACCGTGATTGACGTGAACCCGACATCGTCTACATATGGAACTCGTATTCGCCCGAATACGGCTCCTACAACCCCCGGCACTACCACCATAGACAATACAATTGGGCGTTTCTTGTCACCTCCGACGGTCACGGGAGCTATATCCAACACGTCGCTGACGACGTTTTACCCGGATCCATATTTGGAGGGCAATTTCATCTATCTGACTGAGATGGAAATGGCACAGCTCGCAACTGCCGATCAGACCTTTCTAGTGAAGACGGTTACCTATACCAGCAACCCCGGACAGTATGGCGGAAACTCAGACGTCCTGATCCCGTTCTTTAATTTGGTCACGCGCATCGTGTGGACATCGCAACGGTCGGACAAGGTCCTGACGAATGACTGGGACAATTACACGAACTGGGACAATCCTAATCGTGCTCCGTTCACGTCTACGGGAACAGCCAACGATGCCTTTTCCACCACGACAAACTCCACGGAGACCCAGACATTTCTGTACTCTAGCGGGCAGCAGCAGATTTCGTCCGTGTATCCCCGCGATCCGATCACGAACGGACAGCTTCTGCTGGACGGCAAGGAGCGGTTTGCGATCAAGCCGACATCCTACTTCTCTCTTATTCAGATGTACAAGCACACGACTGGAAACGCCCCCCAGCTTCCGGGCGTCTACATGTATTCGTTTGCCCTCAACAACGACCTGTATCAGCCGAGCGGAGCTATCAACGGCAGCATGTTCAACAAGGTTGTTCTGCGCCTGTCACTCCAACAGCCCCTTGCAACGGCGGCCGGAATCGCGTCTCAACAGACACTGTATGCGATCACATCCACAGTAAACACTCCTACACCCGTCTACATCACGGCCGCCCAGTGTCTCCTCAAAAACCCCGATGGAACGAAGGTGTATCCGAATGTAACACCGGTCGTTGTAAACACAAACGGAGAAAACGTCATGTTTGCCTACACTTATAATCTCGGCGTCTACGTGGAATCCGTCAACTTCCTGCGGATCGTCTCTGGTCTCGCGAATTTCGTGTTTGCTAACTAACAATGGGTATTGTGATCAACCAAGCCACGTGGGGCGACGAGACCTCGGCAACTGACATCACATCTTCTCTCCAGAAACAGGCGTCTAAGGGATACTTGGATACAAAGGCGGATAATAGCCTTGTGCCCGCAGTCAATCTGCTGGGAACGGATGATACAGTTGCATTGACTGACTCCGAGAAGACGAATATCGAAAAGGATGCAACAAAAAACTGCGGAGGAGCATCGGACGATAAGTGTATTGCATTTCAGAAGAACCAGTTAGAGTCCTCTCTTATCCAGAAAAAGGTAGCGGAGAAGCAATCGTCGGCAAATATTGTAACTGGACGTCGGCTGACGCTGACGTATACAGACACTGCCACGGGGGTTCAGAGAACGGTTGCGGTTCCAGACGGACAGGCTGTCAAGTTCGGTGACGCACCGACCGTTAAGATGCCGTCGTTGGGAGGTGCGGCACTGAGCGGACTTTCCTATGCAGGATATGCTATCGCTACGATCTTATACGTGTTTAGCATCGCAGTTACGTATCGCATGATGATATTGAGTGGACATCTTACGGTCGCCTATGTGCTGACTGGTCTTGCTATTGTTGTTCCATATTCCGGTCTTTTATCCACCCCGATTGCACTTGCAGTGTTCAAGTACATGGATGCCAAAAAAGTGGTGCCTAGTGTATAATGTTCCAACTCGTGTGGATTGTAGCGGGAGCCATTATCGGCATGCTAATCGCATGTATCGTGATTCCTCCTACGCGCAAACAGGTTGCCGTTCCATCGCCGTATGATACAGACGTTTTTCATACCGATACAGGGTGCGTCCGGACACATGCGATTGAAGTGCCGTGTGGGGAGGAGGCTGATTCATTGAACCTACTCGCAAGTCTCAGCAAGAAGTAATGCTTGACTTCACCAAAGCTATTGAACGCGCGAGTCCTTTCTTCTCCTTTGTCATCGGTCTCGGTATCTCCGTATTGCTCTTTCACCGGAACTATGCTACCTATCGGATCTTGGGGGTGCCGTTGGAGGATGTGAATTCCAAGACAGTCAAGGTGGATGGAAAATGCTACAAATACCGCGTGGAAGATGCAACCTGCGAAATCCCGTCTCCTTCATAAACAATGGAGGACCAGACTTCGCTTGATGCCCTCCTCCCCTCGCCCGGACTCCCCCAGTCGATGCCGCCAATGGCGGGTGTGTCTGGATCTGACCACATCCAGCGCACACAGATGGCGCCTTCGTTCAAGCCGTCGCTCCCCATGATGCGCCTCATGTGGGCGAACCTGACCCTGTACATCTCCTTCTTCCTTGCGACGGTCATCCTGTCCCTGTCGGCTCCTCGTGATCTCCTGCTCCGCTACATCCCGAATGCGTACACGTCGGGTGGCGTGGTCTCGTGGCAGGGTGCCGGTGTTCTTGGTGGTGCCGCCGTCGTGCTCTCTCACCTGCTCAACGTCTTCCTGCTGAGCTTTCTGGGTTGAGTTAAAACGGATATAACTTAGACACTATTAGAACTGTAACCTAAAATGATTGAGACTACTATCCTTTCCAGCGCCGACGTTGCGAACATCCTCAGCGCTGCAAACATCCGCAAGCAAAATGACACCAAGTATGCCGATAGCCTGTTGGGGATGCTGATCTCGGCTGCCCGTGGAGCCAATCTGAAGGATCGGTTCTGGGAGGCGATCTACGACCGGCGCCCGACTCGTTTCATGCTACATCAGATCAACTTCATGCACACACATGGTACGGTTACGTATAACGTGGAGGACATCATCAACGAGTATGATGTGCTTGAGAAACTTGCGAAGGTCTGTGGGTCAAATGTTGTCGCGTACTATGGAGTGCACGGTGACAATGTGAACATCTACCTGGAGTTCAAGGTCGCTGGGGATCCGACAAAGCTGGAGGTCCCCGTTGAGTCCGATCTCGACCAGAGGCGGTACGAGAAGGAGACGTCGTGGTAGTTAAACAGATGTCGCCCTAGAATAACAACATGCAGTTCCTTCGACCAAGATATTTGAGCGAGCCCCCCGCGTGGTTCTACTCGCGTATTCTTGTCGGCGCCGGGGAGATGCTCACACCTTCTTTTTTACGCAAACATAACATTACACACGTGATTAACTGCGCCTTTCCGGAACATTCTCCTGCCTGGTTCCGGAAAGTGTGCCCTACTCGTTATGCATGCCTGAATGCGTTGGACACGGTCGATGCGAATATTTTGGACTGGTATCCTGCATTCGAAGAGACATTGTCAGCCTTTTTGCGCGAGGGTGAGGGGACGGTATTCGTCCACTGTCAATGTGGAATTAACCGTTCGGCTTTCTTGGCTCTGACCTATGTCGTTCAGAAGTATGGTCTTCCGTACGACATTATGCTTGCAACGCTGAAGAGGAATCGCCCCTGCATGTTCACAAATCCGGTCTTCAGGAAGCAAACTAAAGAGTTTACAAATGGATGTGTTCAGAATCCGCAAGACGAGGGATCCGGGGGCGAGCGGATCATCAATGGGGACTCTGGACTCGGTTCATCAGGATCAGATCCAATCGTTACGTGATTCGGGTGGTAAACAGGCCGAACTTCAGACGAAGTTGACAGAACTCCGAAGTCAACGCGAAGTGCTGAGCAACTCGACGGAGCTAACTGAAATCGTAAAATGTTCGCAAGTGGATTCTCAAATTCGCGAGATAGAACAGGAACTGTCTAAAGTCAATCCCGTTGAGGATTACTACATGAAAAACATGGATATCTTACTCGATTACTACGGGAAGGAGACTGCAAGTCCTGCAAATGCTCCTGCTCCTCTACCTAAAGATGCCAATACATTCTTGAAGTTCTTTGTCGCGAATGCGCCCGCTGCGGATACTGGGTTGTCCAAGAAGCAGATATTTGACGAGTACGTGTCTCGTATGAAGTTGAGCAACGGTCCGGAGGCGACCCAGATGCTAACTGAACATTGTTCTGCGTGTAACGTAGCCCGTGAAGAGATCAGCTCCGAAGGTATTTTAGTTTGCCCGTCATGTGGATCCGAGGAGTATGCGTTAGTTGTCTCGGACTTTCCCAGCTTCCGTGATCCCCCGAAGGAGCGGAACAACTATGCGTATAAGAAGATCAACCACCTGAATGAAATCCTGAACCAGTTTCAGGCAAAGGAAAGCACGATTATTCCCGAAGAGGTGATGAACGAGGTCATTCTTGAAATCAAGAAGAGGCGCATTGACAATATCGCCGACTTGTCCGAGGAAGATACACGCCAGATCCTGAAGAAGCTGGGGCGGTCCAAGTATTACGAGCATCGTGCTCACATTCTCTCGCGGTTAAACGGCAATCCTCCACCGACCATCACCCCTGAAATAGAGGAAAAGGTCCGTGCAATGTTCCAAGAGATCCAAGCTCCATTCCTGCTGTACTGCCCCAACGACCGCACGAACTTTTTGTCGTACTCGTACATCTTGTACAAGTTCTTTGAGCTACTGGACTTGGATGAGTACAAGGTGTTCTTTCCATTGTTGAAATCCCGTGACCGGTTAATCGCTCATGACTTAATCTGGCGCAAAATCTGCGATTACCTAAATTGGCAATTCATAACATCTGTTTAGACTGACATCTCAAAACTCGTCGCAGCCGTAAGTAATGGAGGGTAGTGTGCCGATCGGTTCGCTTGTCGTCGGTAAACTATATAAAATATGGTGTATATCCGAACCGGGCGAGATTGGAGATGACCCGTTTGCACCCTATACTGGCGAATTCGCAGGGGTGTCTGGAAAGCGTGCTACGATGTATAATACGACGGACAAGAATGGGTATAATCAAGGTCCCGCGGAGTTTGACGATACGTACTTCTTCGTCGAAATCCCCCAGTCAACATCGGATGTCTCAATTGACGTCAAGCAGTCCGAACTGCCCGAACACGATCCGATCCTGTACATGCCGTATACCCAAGGACAGCGGGTCATTCGTATTGGAAAGAGGAACAACTGGATTTACGACAGGGCCGATATTGAACAATACTGGGACACGAAAGGATTCAAGTCAAATCCATTGGTAGGCTCTCAACCGATAGATGAAAATACGATTGAATACGGTACACTTAACATCCTGCCCGATGGCGGTCGTCGCCGTCGTACCAAGAAATCCAAGCGTAGAGCGCGTAAAACACGGCGTCGTGTTTAGCGCATGCAGTAAAAAATGTAGTATTTCGCATACGGGTCAGGATCAGTTGGATCGTCGTCCCCAACGAGACTTTTATACGTGATCATTAAGTGCTTTTGCAGGACCCTGTAGGAGTGTACATGCCATTCAAGCTCCTCGTTCGTCAACTCCGACCAGTCAATCTCGGGCCAATCAAATGGCTCGAGATTGTCGAGGTCTAGAATGGGGCGAGGGGTCTGCTCCATTATACATATTCGTTCTTTGGTTCTAAGCCCACGAGACCCTGAGCGTCTTTCTGATCGGCTGGTTTGACAGTGATCCGTAGATCATGGTGTCCACATCCGAGTCGGGGAATAACGCCTTGACCTTGTGGAATGCGTAGGAATACGCAAGATCAGACAGCTTTGCCGGATCTGCCTCAATCTCCTTCTTTCCATCTGTGGCTGCCTGACACACTGCCTTGTACATGCTTTCTGCCCATACAAGTCCCTTCAGTTCCTCCTGCCGAACAGCAAACTCACGCGCAGCCACCTCTGCAGCCTCCTTAGCATCCTGAAGTTCCTTACGAGTGATTGGCTCCATTTAAAAAGTAAGTAAGTAAGTTGTTGTATATTCGTTTTACGCACTGCTCTCAAGATCAGGCATGTCGGCGTAGAAGATCTCGGGGTTGTGAATGGGCTCCTCCGGCTCGGGGTGAGGCGGGCGGGGCCAGTACTCCACCTGGAGCCAGATGGTCTCGCCGTCCACGTGGGGACGGATCCTGATATCCTCGCCGATCTCCGCCGCCAACTGCTGCAGCGCGTCGGTGTTCATGACAATGTCGAGGATAGCAATGCTGCGTCCCCGGAAGGTGATTGCGTCATCAATCTCAAACGTGATCGGGAACATGATCGCCAGATCCTGACGGCGCCGGGCGTGGCGGATACAGTCCATCATCCGCTCCTTGAAATCCTTGGGGATGTTCGGCACCATCCGGTTGATGAAGATGTTGGTACACGAAATCACGAAGTTCGTGTAGCTGGATGCGATGAACTCGTTGTACATGTCGTTGAGGTCGTTCTTGCTGAGGAGAGGCATTCTAGACTTGGGATACTCTCTATTTCCTTGCTTAAAATGGATCCATTTTGTCCGGCAAACAAGTAACTCACCATGGATCACCTCACTTCATGGCAGGCTGCTGTCAGCTACCACGCATCTCTCGTCCGATCCAACGCCCCTGCATCCCAACAACGCAAGGCACATAACAAGGTAAAAAGTAGCTTAGTCCGCGTCATGGTTGACATGGGCTACGACTTTGATGACGCCATGGATTTGGTGGTTTTGGATGACAGTGAGTTTGAGGATTAGACCAACTCCTTCGCATCCAACACCCTGCTCCACGCAAACAACCATAGTCCCGACTTCTCACATTTTTCAATGACTTTCGTAGATAACTTCTTGCGATCACGGCCAGCCATGACTGCGTTGAGACGCAGAATCCGGGCTGCGAGTTCGTTTGCGGAGATTCTGTTCTCCTTCATTACTCGGTAGAATTCGCTGAACACCATGTCCTGGTTAAAGTTCGGAGCCTGTGGGCGCCCAGTATTTACCTTGAGCGCCTTGTATGTATTACAAAACTCACTCACAAGCTTGCACAGATCGTCAACATTCACCGCGGAATCGTCGGATACATAGAGATCTGGAACAGACACTGCCTTGTTCAGCCGAAGGAACTCCTCCTTCACATGATCATCCGATGCATCCCAGATAATGTCTACTAGGATTGGCGCAACATCGTCAATGCCGACTAGTGCTTCCCTGCGGTGGTTAGATTCGTAACATACTAGCTTCTTGTTGATACATGCAAGGTACATCATTCCATCAACACGCTTAGACTCTCGAATGAAATCGTGGATCTCCTTTACACGATCCGCATCAGGCGGCCGATTATGCTTCCATCGCTCAATGCCGAGCTCGTTAAAGATGTTGAGAGGAACCCAGTAAACATAGTGACTGCCATGCGGGCCCCCTGCGACATTGCTATCGGCTAGATACTTTTGAAGGGCCATATTGTTAAAAACTGTTTTGTTGTGAAAGTGGCATCCGTTTTCTACACCGTCATCTGGTGAATCTCGAACGTGTTGCCCTTCTCGATGTAGATCACGGTCGCATTTCCCTCTACTGTGGCGGTTGAGACGGCTTCGAACCAGATCTCGTCCGCAGTGCCGCCGTTCGTCTCTGCAAACTCTTCTAGAGACGGCATCCATCTGGTCTTGATGGCAGCGCATGCGTCTGCGAGGGATTTGTATGCGGTAGGGTAGATCATGTGGCTATCTTGCGTGGACTCGAAGACAATGTAGATTGACGCCATCTTAACTCTAAAAACTGGTTTGTTGTGAAAGTTGGATCCGTTTTATCCCTCGCACGACTCGTACCAGTGCTTCTCGCCCATAGGACCACGACCTCCGAACATATACACGAGATCCCGGGGAACAGGTGAACCTCTTGCCTGATTTGCAGTGATCGTCTCCAGCATCACAGGTGTCACAACGCCCAACGTCATGCATTGTGTCATGCCATTTGGATAATAGACGGGTGACCCGATAGGTTCCCATCCCGTCTGCGAGAGCGCCTCCATCTGCTTCTTGAGTGACACGTGGATGTCATGGGACGTGGTGTGTTTTATCATGGTGGCTGCGACGACTGTGAACATCTTACTCAATATGAAGTGACTTGTTTTCAGTGATGACGGCGAGTCTTACGCGCACGCCTGCGACGATGGGTGCGCCGACGACCACCCGATTGATATAGAGCCTTTATAACCTTCTCGACATTGTCTGCTGCAGAGAGTGCGGCAGTGCGTGCGGTTTCCTTGTTCTCCGGAGAGGCTTCCTCGAACGCCTTGGCTGCCGCATTCAGCTTTTCCATCGCTTCATCAAGCTCCTTCTTACCGTCGTATACATACTTATTTGACGAAGGAGTGAGTTCCATTGTATTCGATTAAGAAAAACAATTTTTGGTCTTGCGTCCACCCTTCCGCCGACGAGTGTGGCGTTGACAAATATCAACTTTATCAAGATCGATGTGGAGGGACACGAGAAGAACGTTCTTCAAGGCGCAGTTAAGACCATCGAGGAGAATGACTATCCGAAGATCCTGTTCGAGTCATGGCCAGAGCGATGCACACATGTTCCGGCAAAAGAGCTCCGTGAAAAACTCTTTGAGTTCATTCAGTCTCTGGAATATAAGATTCTACCTGTGAACGGATGGGACGACATGTTTCTGGCTGAGCGTTAGTCATTATCTGACTCTAGATCATTCCTTACGAGCCGGTACTTCCGTTTTCAGACACAATGTGTTGACATACAAATGCCGACCGTGCACTATACAGAGCTCAGAGTACCCGAGTTCATAGCGGATTTCACTGGACGAACTCGTATGACTGGATTTGATGATACAAAGAGATACAGTATCGCCGAATGTAACCGAGACTTTGTTTGGCCGCCGGCTTTGCGAGAGGGTCTTATTCGAAGTGTACTCAACGGAGATCCCCTGCCGTCTTTGATCCTCTGTAACAATCAACTCATTGATGGGGGGAATCGAGCCACGACGCTGTGGCTCTATCAGAATAACAGGTTCAGGGTAGATGGTAATAACTTTTCCGATTTGACGTTCGATCAACAGGCAGCGTGGAATATATGTACGATGCCCGTTACGATGATAGAGGGTGCAACCGATGAGGAGAAGTCTGATTACTACGAGAAGTTCAATCAGGGGGTTACGCTCACATTCGGGCAGAAGCTAGAGAACAGAAAGACATATCCAATCGCTGCTGCCTCGTTCGATCTTATCGGTCATGGCCCACTCCAGGATCTAATCCGCCGGGTATGGAGTCCCGCTATAGCGAAGACTAAATCGCGCGCGGAGGTCACGTTCGCGTATAAGGTTCTAACCGCATCGATTCGTGGATCGGAGTATTTTTACCCAACATGGGCAAATGCAAGCACATACATCGCAGGAACACCTGCAAACGCGGTGAATTACGATCACTTGCGTGATATATTGACAATCATCAAAGATGTTGACCCAACTGGAAACTACGACCAAAAACGTAAGAAGTTCTGCTTTGAAAAGTTTATCGGCGCTGTTATTCACGACTCGTGGAGAATGCGTGTTAATGGCGTTCATACGCAACCATTCATTAACAAATGGACGCGGTTCTTTGAAGATGCATATGACGACGTGTTAACAATTCGTCAGCTTAGGGAGTTGTGTTCGTATAAGTCGATCAACGTTGCTGCGGGTTCTCGTGCTCGCAATGTCGCTACATCTGAAAATATAGATGAATACATTCGGGGCAGATTTGTATTTACAAACGTTGTAGATGAAGATGACGACGATTAGTACATGCCCGGTTTCTCCTTGTCCCTGCACTCCTCACACAGAGCCCGGTGCTTGTCCTTGATCTCCTTCTCGCACTCACAGCAGGTCTTCATGTACACCTTCGCCACAGCCCACTTGAGATTCGCGACAAGCTCGTCTGTAATGGACCCCATGAGCATGACTGTCATGGGCTTGTCACCACCCGAATTGTCTACATAGGATAGCCACGTCCTCCCGCGCTGAAACCACACGTCTCCTTGATCCACGTTACGGGAGACGAAGTAGCGCGTGTAGTACTCAATGAACTCGCAGATGACCTTGTCTGGAGACACATCCTCATCGCCGTCGTAGAGGTCGGAGTATTCAAAGACAGCAATTTCATAGGTATCCATGTTGAAGATGAAAAGATAGAGTATTGCATTGAACAGATCCATTTTACAGGCGCCATCCTTCCGTGTGCTTGATCTCGTAGCACCTGTTCGCCGTGTGCTCGGTGCGTCCACAGCGAGAGCACCAGGTTGTCGGCTCTGTCATTGGCGTCTTGGGTGGGCGACATCCCTTCTCGTGCTGTTCACACGCGTGGCGGTTCGGGTAGTCCGATACACACCATTGGCACGACCAGCTAGTATTGAGGGGTTGCGTGCAGTCAGTGTACTTGTGGCCCGTTGCGTGGCATCGCATACAGGAGTCCGCAGGAGCATACAGCTCAAACCGGACAAGGCGCTCCTCCTCGTCACTGAGGCGCATCCCGTCACAGTCAAACGGGCGCACGGCGTCAATCCCGTGCTTCTTCATGAGAGCAATCGTCGTCTTGCGCACATCATCGGGACCCTGAAGCGGCCGGGTCTCGGCGATGCGAATGGGGTTGTAGGTTTGGATCCACTGCGGTCCGAATCCGCAGGCGTAGTAGGCGTAGGTGTGGTTGACATCCTTGGACTTGCCGACGAGGAACTTGCCGCAGGTGAGCTCGAGAATATAGAGGTACTCCATCTTGACTGAGTCTGTCTGTTTTGGCCATTTCAAATCCATTTTAACCGAAGGTACGTTAAGTGCGCAATGGATCAGTTCTACGCCAACTTCAAGGCCTTGAACGATGACCAGCGCAGGGCTAAGCTAGATCAGATCATTGGGTTCCTGCGCCAGCACAATGCGCACGATCAGGCAAATGCGTTCAGTGATCTGAAGAATTGTTATCCCAAGTTTCCCCTTTCAGTGAATGACCGGACGTTCCGTGAGTACCTTGCGTGGTCTGACATATCTAGACACCAAAATCACAAGATTGTCCAGCACATTCTATCGCAGGGATAATGCGTCAACGACGATGCCCCCGGGTGTTCGGCTGATGACTAACCGACCTTGATGGGTCTGTTGAAGTGCAATTACAACATCTAAAATATGCTTGCGTAAGATCCCGGGCTCGTAGATTTGATCCCCTTCAAAGATTTGAGGGTAAAAAAGATGCGTCTTACCCTTCTTGAGCATGTCCTCAATTGCAAAGTTGACGGACTGAATAGAGAACCTGATCTGCTCTTCTTCCCTCATTGTATTCAAGCGTATAAATCGTCGTAGCGTGGCTCGGGGATACGGATGCGGAGAAGAGCGGGACTCCCGTCGGCTTGTGTCTGGACGGGGACCTTGACTCGCTGAATAGGCGGAGTATGCTCGGAATGGATTTGGTAGATGTCCCCAATCTGCCGTAGCTGATACTGAATCCATATATGTGCTAGGGGGAGTGGATTTCTAGTCAGGCACGAATGCTTGACGCCACCCGATTCAACAAAGATAATTGCAAGGAAATCAGGGTCACCCTCTCCTTGACCACGTGCGATACGAACAAGCTCAGATGAGAGAAGATTATGACAGTACCGCATGGCCCGTTCGGGATTGATGCCATCGCACTTGAAGGGACGACTGATCGTATCATGAACATACGTGTGACACATGAGGCAATCCATCTTACAGTTAAAAATGATTTTTTTGTGTGGGATCGCATCCATTTTAACGGCGGCACTGCAGGTCCAGCTTGCGCAGATCGTCGTCGTCACACTGCTCCCACATCTCCTTCTCCGCCTCGGCGAGATCGGCCCGGCGGTTCTGAAGAAGCCAGATCCAGTCGTCCTTCTGGTTCTTGGTCATCTTGCCCAGCAGGCGGAACTCAATCTCGGCAATCTCGGCACGCATCGACTCGAGCGACATGTAGTGGGGCGTCGCGGGCGGGGGAGACGGAGGCAGTGGTGGAAACTCGTCGCCGTGGAGCTTGACGTAGCACTTGCGGCAATGCTTCTCATCCGTCCACAGATGATCTGTTACACCGCAGGTACACTGGGGCTCGTGCTGCGGACAGTCCTCGTCGTCGCTGTTGTCGCAGACGCGGTACCCGAGTTCGTAGTCCCACTCGCCGCTGCACACGTGCGTGGGTTCACAGCCCCAGCACGGCTCCTTGTAGTTCTCCGAGCAGAATCCGCACATCAGACCCGTCTCGCGATTGCATGTGCAATACCATCCCTTAGGCTCGCGGGTCAGCGTGGCCTCCCACTCGTCCTCATTCGTCACAGAGGACATGTCGCTGAAGATATCGGAGCATCCGTGGCGCTGCTGCCAGCATGATCCGCAGTAGTTGTTCATGCCGAGCAACGTGGTACCCTGCTCAATGCCACATCCAGGACACTCGGTTGTTTGGTGCCACGCCTCGGGCGGGCAACACTCGTCACATTGCCAGTCAGAGTACTCTACGATGTTGTTGCAGTCGGTCTCAGTGCAGAAGAAGATGTGCGTGTTGGCCATGATGGTAGCGATGGAGGAAGACATGTTGTAGTGCGCCTAAGATTCAAACATTTGGACAGAACAGATCCGTTTTAGACGATTCAAGGTTGGTTTCAACCCTCGATCGCCCTCAAATTTTCATTGTCATTGGGTTTTTAGGAGTAGTCTACGTCTACTTGCCCAGCTTGCCCTTCAGCGACGTCCACAGCAGCTTGGACACCACGGCGAACACCACGGCGTGCGTGAGGTTGACCGTCATGGTAGAGCCACCCGGGGGGAGGCGAACCAGAACACCCGGGAGCAGGAAGTAGAACAGAGCAGCCTGAAAAAGGAGCTTCCACAGCATTTTGTTTGTTCTACCGTAGGAAAATTTACGAGGGGGGTGTGGTTCCAAAAAAGTCATGGAACACGTGCTTCAGTTTATCATCCAGCGTATCCATGAACAGGAACACTGCATAGACAAAGATCATTTGCCCGCCGAACGATTCAAGGTACCCCTCGAGACCCTGGCTGACGGGCAGGACGGGAATGAACGAATGAACTGCATACGTCGTCCAGAACGCAATAATCACGATGATGGAGATCTCAGCGCTGACGTCCAGCAACTGATACAGATTGGACTGCTTCTCCCAATCGGCATCAAACGCAGGAAAGACACGCCACAGACACCACGACAGGAGACCGCCCAGGAAGACGTAGAACACCGCAATACATACAAGGTTCACTGTAAGGTTGAACACTTGACCCTTGACCGGCGGGATGCTGTTAAGACCCGTGTTCTTCATTAGTTTAGACGGAAGACAAGAGTATATACCATATGTCCATCGCTGCGTCGCTCGCTGTAACCAAGGCTCCTACTGTTCTCCGTACCTGGGGTAAGCACCTCATTCTTGACGCTGCTGGTTGCTCTCCTAAGATGATTGGTTGCCCTACGGTGATCACGGGGTTTGCAAAGTCCCTGGTCAAGCGCATCGACATGGTAGCCTACGGTGAGCCCCAGGTTGTCATGTTTGGGTCGGGTAACAAGAAGGGGTATACGCTCATCCAGCTGATTGAGACGTCCAATATTGCCGCACACTTCGTGGAGGAGAACAACTCCATGTATCTGGATGTCTTCTCCTGCAAGGATTTTGACCCCGATGTGGTCAAGGAGGCGGTTCACGAGTATTTTGATGCCCAGCGTTTCCGGACGAAGACGATGCTACGTCAGGCCCCTCTACTCCATGAGGCAGTGACCGTTAGTGGTCCGAGTGCCGTCGGGGCAGTTAGTGGCCCGCCGCTGCGCTGAAGGAGCCGTGAAATGCTCGGCAAAGTAAGTGAGAAATACCGAGCGAGTAAAGATGCCCACGAAAAACCACACGGCTACCCATTTCCAATTGATCTTGGGCATTTATCTTAGAAGTAGGTTTTCTTCACCCAATTGCGATCTGCCTTGAATGTCTTGGACCGAGCAGGCGATGTGTTCTTGTTCAGAACAGCCACCGCATTCAGCTTGCGCAGTGTGGACAGCCGACCATACGCACCTACAGCCTTCGCAAGAGCCGCATGACGCTGGTCAGCGGATTCGGTGGAATCATAGCCCTTGTCCGTAAGCGCACCCTTCTTGAGGGGACCAATAATAGCCGGTCCCTTTCCAGGAGCACCACGGTTCTTGATACACGTGGGTCCAACACGATACGTAGTTCCACGCTTAAGAAGACGACCGATAAATGTCTTCTTCTTACGCGTAGCCGTATAGCCCGACCGCAGAACCTTGCCAGCAGGGCACGTCTTTCCGCCCTTCAGCCAGTTCGACAGTTTGATGTCGTCTGTGTGCATTTGTTAGTCTACAATATTTTGTCGGTTCGGGCACGTAGAGCACCCTTGTTTGGGGGTTTGGTCGGTCTTCCACATGTACATGAAAAAGACGACTAACGCGAGAAGGACAATGCCTAGCATCATCATTTACTACTTTGACAGAATAGCTTCGGCGCACTCGGAACACATGAACTCGCCAGTTGAATCGTAGACCGTCTTGTACATGAAGTACTTGTAATCTAGGCTCTTGCAGAAGACACACTCGTGCTTCTCCTTTTCAATCTTGAAGATCTTACATGTGTAGCGCATACCATAATAACACTCCGGGCAGACGGATTCGTCACACATGCGACATCCTCCTGTCTTGGCAACTCCGTAGGATGCGTGGGTGAGCAGTTGCGTTTCACAGATAGGGCACGACATTTTGGCTACCCAATCCAGTTTGGTCGGACTTAGATCCATTTTAGAGCTGGACGCGTATACCATCAATGGGCATTCCTTACTACGTTGCGTCGCTCTTGCGAACTCACAAGCATATCCAAAAGGACGTTGGAGACGTGGCGTTAGAGTGCGATGCTTTGGGTCTGGATTTCAACGCTTTTATTCACACCTACTTGAAGCCGGAGAATCCTATTGGTAGCATCGTCATAGCCCTCCGCAACTTCCTGCGCGACGTGGCTCGTGGTAAGCGGGTGTTGATTGCGTGTGACGGGTTAGTGCCATACGCAAAGATCGTCCAGCAACGGTATCGTCGCATGAAGAACCCCGAACCGTCCGAGTTTGACAAGAATCAGATCTCGCCCGGGACACCGTTCATGCAGGAGTTGGAGGATACTCTGCGTTTCTGCTTCCCCGAGTGCGTTCTCTCAGGAACCGATGAGCCCGGCGAGGGAGAGCACAAGATTTTTAAGTGGTTGCGGACGATGGAACCGGATGATCGCAAGAAGATCTTGATTTACGGAATGGATGCCGATCTTGTCTTGATTTCCGTAGCCCAGTCGGATCTCGGGTTTATCAAGCTAATCCGTGAGAACCGAGAAGCAGGATATTCTACTTTTGACATTACCTCTCTTTGCAGGGTGTTGCCTCTCGAACCCGAAGAGTGGGTCCACATGTGCACCTTTTGCTTTGGGAATGACTTTATGCCCACAATCGCTATGTTTTCGCTTCGGGAAGACGGATATGCGCGTGCAGTGCATTACATGACGAAGAAGACACTTGAAGGTGCCGCGGACGACGAGTTAAACGTATTGACAAAACGGGCAAAGGAGACCGATCGGCACATCGTGTCTCATGCGATCGAGAGCCGTATGGCACTTCATCTCATGGACGGGGTGGTGGATTGGAGCAAGGTAGTCTATGCATTTCAAAAGACGTTTGCATGGACTCTGCATTACTTCAAGACGTCGGAGGTTCTGGACTGGTGCTGGTACTATCCGTATGCTGAGGCTCCTTTGTTGGCGGCCATTGTGGAGAACGATCCGATCACTGGATTTACGTGGGACAACCCCACTCCGCCGTTCGGGATCCAAGAACAGCTGGACTTCATTCTGCCCGGTCGTGGCAAGTATCCTGATGAACTGTATGAGGAGGGAAGAGATTCTCGTCATAAGTGGATGAAGGCATATTCATGGGAGACGGATCCGTTCATTTCTTTACCATGGAACCCGATGCAGGAACCTACTCGAGTGCGCACTCACCGCCTGATCTGAAACCGACCACCTATGAGTCCCATCCGAGGTGCGGATCGCGTATCAATCCGAATAGATGTTGGTACCTCACCTGTTGTAGATGTCAACATCTGACCTGGCAACATGACGACGTCTTCGGAAATATCTACTTCGAAGTTGTTTTCGTGGATCTGAAAGTAATCTATCTCAATTTTTGTCATTTCGTTGATCTTTTTCAAGGACGTAAACCCAGACGCATCCTGCATTGTTCTCCAATGGCGCCGGATGTGGTTGAGATACGCAACCCGATAGTCGCGCGCCGTTCGCGTTTTTACATTAGCCCGCAACTGTTCAAAACATGTTGCGACGCTGGAATGAACCGGTTTGTTCAGTCTCCGATTGACTGAGTTGTGAACTCTGAATGAAAAGAGCATAAACTCGGACCGAGAGTCTAGCATATGTGGATACAGTCTGCGATACGCAGCCAATGCAGTCCCAAAATGCTCCTTACAGCTTGGGCACGTAATTGTAGACTGAAACATATCAAGCCACGTGTACATCAACGTTTTTTCAGATGGAAGAGGCGAGACTGGATAACATGACGCTGCCGAATGCAAACACATCCAACCAAGGGGTCCCCAAATGGACGTCATTACTTTACTTGACGACAATCATTCCTGCTTCCATACCGCCCTCTAGGATCTCGCGTGCAATATGGGATGGCGTCTTCGGATTGATTGTGATATTAGACTTCTTGAGGGAAGCCCGAACAGTTCCATCGTTCATGTCCCTGACAGTCTGCTTGATGGTCTTGCGACGCATCTCAGCCCCCTTCTTTGTCAGGATACGGAGCGTCCCCTTGCGAGTCGGAGGGGGCTTGGCGGGGTCCCTGACAGGCACAAAGTCGCCACCTCCACTCGACTTAGACCGCGTTCCCTTCATTGAACTACGCGGGTATGTTCTCATCGACTTATGGCGACTCACTGGACGGCGAACTTCGGGCTCCACGTGATCAACCTTTTGAATCTTGACGCCAGACATCACTTATTCAAAACGGATGAGTTTATTTACAGCGAAGACACCACCAACAGGTACCATGACGTCGCTCCCTTCGGTCGCTTCTCTTGCATCAACGTCGCCTACCACTAATGAATGGACTGCAGTGCGCGCTTACTTCAGCAACGGTGTTCGTCGTATGGTAGATCACCAGGTTGATTCCTATGAGGACTTTGTTCGCCACAAGATTCCCTTGATCATGCAGTCAACTCCGCCTATCACGGTCTGGCATGAGCAGGACGAGCTCCTCAAGAAGTACAAGTATGAGTTCAAGTTGTCGTTTGAGAACGTATCCTATATCAAGCCGCGTATCCAGGAGGCTACGGGACGCGTGAAGCCCATGCTTCCGATGGAGGCGCGTATCCGTAATTTCACCTACGCAGCACAGATGCACGTGGATATCCGGTTCGTGGTCCGGACCTACAAGGGACCGATGCTTGACACCTACGACGAAGAGTCTCATGTGTTTGAGGGCATCAGTCTTGGCAAGTTGCCCGTGATGCTGGGATCGTCGCTGTGCCTGCTGAAGGACTACCCGATGAGCTTGGCCGAGTATGGCGAGTGTGCTCACGATCCCCTGGGTTACTTTATCATCCACGGATCAGAGCGGACGATCCTGTGCCAGGAGAAGGTGGCCGACAATCGCATCATGATCTTCCAAAACAAGAAGTCGGCATCCAAGCACACTCATTCGGTAGAGATCAAGTCTTTGCACGAGTCGTTCACGATGCCTCCGAAGAAGCTGGAGATCCGTCTGAGCTCCAAGTTCAACGGATACGGCAACCCGCTGACGGCGTGTGTGCCTCGGTTCCGCGAGGACATTCCCGTAGTGGTCTACTTCCGCGCTCTCGGCGTTCTGACAGATCGAGCAATCACTCGGATTGTGTGGGGATCAGAGGATGATATGCACATGGAGCTGTTGGCTGCGTCGTTCCGTGATGCGGCGGAACTCAGGGTGTTCACACAGCAGGAGGCGATTCAGTATTTGACAAATCACCTGCAGTACGGGACGAATCAGGAGGATAAGTGCGCCTACGTCCGCCAGCTCCTGAACTCCGAGCTTCTACCCCACGTCCGCTTTGCGGGGGAGCTGACGACCACGCCGGTTCACAATGCCCGCAAGACAATGCTGATGGGGGCTATGATCCGCCGGTTGTTGCTGACGTATTGCAAGCAGATCCCGCTGGATGACCGTGATGCCTACCCAAATAAGCGCGTGGTGACGACCGGTGCATTGCTGACGCATCTGTTCCGCCAGCTGTTCCAGAAGGTCTGCAACGATACCCGCAATGAGTTTGTGCAGGAGGTGAACAACGATTCGTGGAAGCGAGGTGAGGGTGGTCCGCGTCCGATGGATGTGCTGAACGGCAATAATCTCTACAAGATCCTGAAGCTGTCGGCGATCGAGGGCAAGCTGAAGCAGGCCCTGGCTACAGGTAACTTTGCAGTCCAGGGGCTTGGAACTGCTGCTGCCATGTCCAATGCGACCAAGGTAGGTGTTTCGCAGGTGCTCGCTCGGATGTCCTATGCTGCAACCCTGTCGCATCTCCGGCGCATTCAGACGCCCGTGGAGAAGTCGGGCAAGCTTCTGGCTCCACGTAAGCTTCACGGTACGTCGTGGGGGTTCATGTGTCCAGTGGAGACGCCAGAGGGTCACTCGGTCGGTATTGTGAAGAACATGAGCCTGCTGACATCTATCTCGCAACACACACCGTCCACAACGATTCTCCACTACCTGCAGGAGGTAGGTGGCATTGAGTGGATTGATACGCCCCGAGTCTACGAGGGAACGTCGGTGACGGTCAATGGTGTTATTGTCGGATACACGAAGGATCCGCATGGGCTGGTCATTGGTCTGCGCATTGCCAAGCAGACTCGTCGTCTTCACCCTCACATTTCAGTTGCATGGTACACACTGATGAACAGCGTTTCAGTAGAGACGGATGGAGGTCGGTGTGTGCGCCCAGTATTCAGGGCTGGAATGACGCCACCGGCCGATACGACGAGCTGGAATGAGTGGTGTAAGTCGAGCATCGACTACATTGACTCGTCGGAGACAGAGACATTGCGGATTGCGATGAGTCGGGACGAGATGACGCCAGCTCACACTCACTACGAGGTCCACCCGTCGCTGATTGTCGGGCATATGGCAAGCACTATCCCACTGTCTGACCACAATCAGTCTCCTCGCAATACCTACCAGTCTGCCATGGGTAAGCAGGCCATGTGCGTCTACGCTGGTAACTTTGCCAAGCGCCTTGACAAGAACGCCTACGTTCTCTGCTCCATCGCTCGCCCGATCGTGGAGACTCGAGCCATGAATATTCTGAAGATGCACGAGATGCCGTTCGGGTTCAATGGTATCGTAGCAATCGCGTGTTATGGTGGTTACAATCAGGAGGACTCTGTCATCATGAACAAGTCGTCTGTGAAGCGCGGGTTCTTCCGGGGCCTGTACTACGGCATGTATAAGGACGAGGAGCACCGCAACGTGACGTCCGGTCGCGAGGAGAAGTTCATGCGCCCCCAGAAGCACAACACCCGCAAGTATAAGAACACATCCTATGCTGCGGTGTCCGATAATGGATTGCCGATCCTGAACTCGGTGATCAACGAGAATGACGTGATCATCGGCAAGGTAGTGAACCTGCGCAATGATGCTGCGGGGTATGCGTTCCGAGATGCGTCCACGACGCATAAGAACTCCGAGCAGTGTCGCATTGACGGTGTGTGGCAGGATAAGAACTCGGACGGATACCCGTTCATCAAGGTGCGCACAGTGTCGGAGCGCATTCCGCAGATTGGCGACAAAGTGTCCTCTCGCCACGGTCAGAAGGGGACGATCGGAATGATGATGGAAGAGGAGGATATGCCCTTCACGGCTTCGGGGCTGCGACCGGACATTATTATGAACCCCCACGCTGTGCCGTCCCGCATGACGATTGCTCAGCTGATGGAGAACATCTTCGGCAAGATTGGTGTGCGCAAGGGAACCCTTGGCGATGGCACGCCGTATTCGCACCTCAAGGTGGAGGACCTGAAGAAGCACATGATTGATATGGGTCTTCATCCCTACGGCAACGAGATCCTGTATAATGGGCAGACGGGTGAGATGATGCAGGCCGAGATCTTTATGGGTCCCACCTTCTATCAGCGCCTGAAGCACATGGTGATTGATAAGAAGCACTGTATGACTGATGACCATGATGTCTTGACAACAGCAGGTTGGAAGCCGATTAATGCAGTAACGCTGGAGGACAGGGTGGCTACGCTTCAGAACGGCCAAGTTGTCTATGAGTATCCTCTCCAGACGTTCGAGTACGACTACGAGGGCGATATGTATGAGGTAGAGGCAGATCAGCTCAGTCTGAAGGTGACTCCAAACCACCAGATGTGGGTTGCCAAGTCGTATACTCGCAGGCAGGAGTGGAGGTACGGATTCCACGAGGCTGCCGACATCATGGGGAAGCATGTCAAGTACCAAAAGGACGGTGACTGGTCAGTTCCCGCCTACCAGATTGTTCTCCCGGGACTGGGTTCAGTTGACATGGATGCGTGGTTGACGTTCTTCGGTATCTGGATCGGAGATGGGTGGTGTACGGATAGTCGCGTAACGATTGCCGCTAATAAGCCTCGTGTGAAGTCCGCTCTGGAGGCGTGTCTACCGCGGCTCAACCTTGCGTATCGCTACTACCCGGACTCGTGCAAGGTGGACATTTCGGACAAGAACCTCCGCGCCTACATGCGCCATCTGAGCGTGGGCGCAACGAATAAGCAGCTGCCCGACTGGGTGTGGGAGCTGAATAAGGAGCAGTCGCTGACACTCATCTCGGGGATGCTTCTCAGCGATGGTCACACCGGTGGTTCTGGATCCCTTCTGTACTCCACATCCTCTACGAAGCTTGCAGATGATATCCAGCGCCTCGCACTTCACGCAGGATGGTCTGCCAACAAGCGTCTCCACACGGCAGCCGGCAGCCCGTACACAATCGGAAATCACTCGGGTGTGACGACGCAGGATTTGTGGCTGCTGGCGTTCATCCGGGCGAAGAACCGGCCTGCGATGAACCATGGGCACCATAAGATGCAGAATGGACAGAGTGAGCATATGGTCCCCTTCAATGGCAAGGTCTACTGTCTAGAAGTTCCTGGACATGTGTTCTATGTTCGTCGCAACGGCAAGCCTGTATGGACTGGAAACTCTCGTGCTCGCGGTCCGATCGTCTCGCTCACCCGTCAGCCTTGCGAGGGACGTAGTCGTGATGGTGGTCTGCGTGTGGGTGAGATGGAGCGCGATTGTATGCTGTCACACGGCATCTCGGTGTTTACCAAGGAGCGTCTGATGGATGTGTCCGACCCGTTCAAGACGGGGTTGTGTAAGTCGTGCGGTACACTCGCAGTGGTGAACCCGGTAGAGGGGATCTACTCCTGTGGTGCGTGTGGAAACAAGACGGACTTTGTGATGAAGACCATCCCGTATGCAATGAAGCTGTGGATGCAGGAGTTGGAGGCCATGCACATCACTCCGAAGCTTATCTTAGAGTAGACCGACGGCGTCTCTGCCGGCGGCGAGACTTGCGCCTACCACCCACCTCATCTTCAGTGACCTTCTTTAGGAGAACGTTGTGCTTCTCGAGAATGGCATTTGTCGTAGCAGTATACGATTCCATAGCAGCGGCAACCTTGTTACAATACTCATCAAAGATCACCTTGTAGGATGTCAGAATAACCTGCGTGTCCGTGATGGGGATCAACTTTATTTTTGCCTGAGCATCAAGTGCGAACTTGTCGAAGCTAGACATCAGAGTTCCCGACACCACTTGTAGCTGGCGCGCATATTTGGACATGTCCATCTTTGCAGCATCCGTCTGCGGTTTGGGCGGACACTGAGTTCGGAACATGCGTGCAAACATTCCAGTACAGTAGAACTTGACAATGAAGACACGAACTGACTCAATGCTTGATGCCTGTAGACTAACGAGTTGACGAATAGATCCCTTCATATTAGAGACAAACTTGCCAAACTCAATATCCAGCTTCTGCTTTGTCGCTGCAGTTGTTCCAATCCCGCTCGTTAAGACGGCCTTTGTCGACTCTTGTGTATTCCGAATCGCAAGCACCTGATTCTCGCCCGCACCGCCGAGAATCTGGTTCATGTTCGTAATCCCTTCAAGTACATTGTTCGTGAGACCCGTTGCGAGTCGGCTACTCAGTTGAACTGTCTTGTTCGCATCCTTCGCAACTGCACCAACAGTGCCCAACGATACAGATGCGACCTCTGCAGTCGTCTTTGCAGCCGCATTGGTGATTTCACCGGCGCTTGTAACCACTGTGGTTGTTGTTTTGAGCCCAACTTTGCTAATATCCTTTGCAGCCGTAAGAGATGCGGTCGCAACTTCACTCGTATTCTTGACCGCAGACGATGCAACTGCACCAGCACCTTCAAGGGCGGCTGTTGCGACGACGCCTCCTTGGTTTACCGCACTTCCAACGAGCCTGACACTCTGATCAATTGCCCGTGTTGACACCTCAAGGGTGCCAGTCGTAGCGTTTCCTATATTATTGACTGCGGTCGTCAAGTTGGACGCCATTAGTATAAAAGGTGGATATTTTAGTCAGCCACTTGGGGGTCTTCAACTACCTCCATATCCGCAAGGTTATCAGACGACGGTGATTTAGGAATGGGAAGTTTCAGAGACATGCGCCACGCACCCCATATCACGCAACCGGCAAAGGCGACTATCGCAATAACAACGCCGCCGGTCACGGGGTCCATTTTTTAAGTGTCTGCGTTCATCCTGAAAGTTTGTCTCTGCCTTAAAACAAAATGCCTGAGACCACTCCCGCTGGAAACTCGTCCGTGCCTGCAATGGGAACCGAGCAGTCTGCCGGTCGTCGTCGCCGTGGCCCGACGGCCAAGGCGCTGAAGCGTGTCCTGAAGTCGCACGGCCTCAAGTCGTCCGGCCGCAAGGCTACGCTCCGTGCCCGTGCCAAGAAGGCGCACCTGCTGAGCAAGGCCTAAAAAGTCTTGGTAGTAGATAATGCCCGATACACGTAGAAAGACACCCGTAACCAAGAATCGCAGGGACGCGGCGAACGTCCACGCAATCGCCGTGCGCGCCACCGAGCACGCTGCTGCACACGGAAGAGAAGTGACTAAACAGGATGTTGTGAAGGCGCATCGCCACGTCATGTCACATATGTACAAGGAGAAGGCGGTACCCGGTGGGTTCCATGAGAGGGGCGGGGATCTTCCGCCTGCGACCGATGAGAACGCCCTGAAGAAGGCAAAGGAGTTACTACAGGTGGTACCGAAAGGTCAAGGTCCGCCAGTTCGTGATGCCTTTGGAAAAGTCAAGAGTCGGCAGGGTGGTCGCACTCGCCGTCGTCGCCGTCGGTCTCACAAGTAACCACTCAACACTCCAACCTCCAGCGCACATGCGTTGGACATTGGTGCGTCATGAACCTCCTAAGGCGCGTCGCCCTAGGGTGTAAATAATTTTTCTTGCATACTATCATACAAACGATATGGGTGGTGGTCTTCTTCAGCTCGTCAGCTATGGTGCGCAGGATATCTACATCTCGGGCTCCCCGCAGATCACGTTCTGGAAGGTGCTCTACAAGCGTCATACCAACTTCGCGATGGAGTCCATCGAGGTGACGTTCAACGGCCAGGCCGACTTCAACAAGCGCGTGACGGCAGTGATCAACCGTAACGCCGACCTGATGTACCGCACGTACCTGCAGGTGGTGCTCCCGGCGGTTGACTTTGCGTCGGCCGCGACGCTGAACCGCTTCCGCTGGCTTAACTACATCGGCCACCGCCTCGTCAAGACGGTTGAGCTCGAGATCGGCGGCCAGCGCATCGACCGCCAGTATGGCGACTGGATGCAGATCTGGACCCAGCTGTCGCAGGATGTGGGCACGGTTGAGGCGCTCAACGACATGATCGGCAACACGCACGACCTCGTGCTGATGAAGGACAAGAAGGGCTACGCGCTGGACGCCTCGTGCGCTGGCTCGGAGCTGACGAACACGTGCGCCCCCCGCGCCGGCACCCCGGCCCGCACGCTCTACATCCCGCTGCAGTTCTGGTTCTGCCGCAACCCGGGCCTGGCGATCCCGCTGATCGCGCTCCAGTACCACGAGGTGCGCATCAACGTAGAGTTCGAGCAGTGGATCAACTGCGTCTACTACGAGATTTCGACGACGGGTGTGGCGCCGACGTCGATCCAGTCGCTGACGGCCGCGTCGCTGTACATCGACTACATCTACCTGGACACGGAGGAGCGTCGCCGGTTCGCCCAGCAGACGCACGAGTACCTGATTGAGCAGCTGCAGTTCACGGGCGCCGAGTCGATCACGTCGTCGTCCAACAAGATCCAGCTGAACTTCAACCACCCGGTGAAGGAGCTCGTGTGGGTCGTCCAGCGTGACTCGTATGTGGACTGCACGCCTAACCAGGTGTTCATCCAGGAGGTCAACGGCATGCAGCCGTTCAACTACACGGACGACTTCAGCACGGAGGGCATCGTGATGGACGTCCTGGGTCGCGGTGGCCTGGGCACTGGCCAGGGTGGTATGGGTGCGACGTCTGGTGCTGGTATCGCCATCGGTGTCCCGACGACGTCCGGCGACGGTCCTTCGGGCCCCTACCTCCCGGGTCTGGGTTTCACGCAGGGCCCGTCGCTGGGTGGTGCGTCGTGGCTCGACACCAACATCGGCACGTCCACTGGCAACGACCAGGCGATCGTGTTCGAGGACACGACGAACTACCTGCTCGCGAAGGTCATCCTCGCTTCGGGTGTGCGCTGCGAGGGCAAGAACCCGGTGGAGGTTGCCAAGCTCCAGCTCAACGGCCAGGACCGCTTCACGGAGCGCGAGGGACGCTACTTCTCCCGCGTGCAGCCGTACCAGCACCACACGCGCACGCCGACGCAGGGCATCAACGTGTACTCGTTTGCCCTGAAGCCGGAGGAGCACCAGCCGTCCGGCACGTGCAACTTCTCGCGCATCGACAAGGCCACGCTCCAGCTGACGGTCAGCGTGAACACGGTGCGCTCGGGACGCACGGCCCAGGTGCGCGTCTACGCCGTCAACTACAACGTGCTCCGCGTGATGAGTGGCATGGGTGGCCTGGCGTACAGCAACTAGAGACCTCCAAGAAATCAACCAAGAAATCCAAAAACAAAATGTAGGTCAAAAATGACCTAGATGTTGTTTGCGTTTATTGACAAATGGGGGACCTAGGATTCATTCTCACCCGACACGTGACATCGGATGATACCAATCGATACTGGAACGAGTGTTGCCGTTGTATTCGGCTATTTTACCCCAGTACCCCAATTGTCATCGTCGATGACGCGAGTGACCCCGCATTTGTTAAGGGCAACCTTCAACCGAATTGTACTGTTGTTGTGTTAGACTATCCTAGACGAGGTGAGTTACTTCCGTATCTGTTTTTAAAGAAGTATCGCTCCTTCAAAAAGGCCGTTATTTTGCATGATTCGGTGTTCATCACTGCACCCATCCCTACGGACAGTGTAACCGATGTGAAGTTTTTATGGCATTTTGGTGCAGAGTGGCATTCTTTAGGCGAGACTGCCAAACTAGCGGCCGCTCTTCCGGAGCACGATCTCATTCGCGATATATATAAGTCTGCTCAATGGGTTGGATGCTTCGGCGTGCAAAGTGTCATTACTCTCGACTTCCTGGATACGCTTCCACTTGAGCTCTTAGTGGATCTGGTTCATGTGCGCGAGGATCGATGTGCACTTGAGAGAGTATTCGCACTCTTATGTCAGATTCGGCTCCCTATGCTTCTTCTCGATCCTTCACTTTTTGGTGATATTGATAGACAGCCTCGGGAATGGGGGTATACATACGAGCAGTACCAACGTCACCCTCCGGGCACGCCGGTGAAAGTGTGGACTGGTCGTTAATATCGCTGGTATTTTACCGCAGGCTTGATAAATAGAAGATGCTTCTTGACGTGTCTCTTGCAGATGGTCTCGACCGGCTAACGATACTCGAGATCAAGCAGGGCAAAATAACGTCTCCTGAAAAACTCGTTGAAATACAAAAAGAGATTGCAGCACTTCATGAGTTTGCCCCATTCAAGGAAGAATATGCCTTCCATTATAGGCTTCTGCTGTACACAAATCTACAAGTATGGGAATCAATGGACAAAGTGAACTCTATTGACATGGACAAACGCAACACGATTGAGTTCGCTGAGCTCGCTGCCAAAGTGTATGATTATAACGACCAGCGGTTTCGTATCAAGCGCCTCCTGAATACGATGTCAAACTCGGCCCTGAAAGAACAGAAGAGCTACGGTTCTAGACATGTGGTTGTGACTGTTCGAGATGTGCATACGTGTATTCCGATTATCAACTACTTGAGTGTTCGGTATGACACTGTGTCATTTATTTCTGACACAATTGAAGATCTAAAAAGGATGTTCACGACTCCGAATTTTGTTTACGAAACGATTGTTTCACAGTATATGGTTGACGCAGATACATTTGTTCTTCCTGATCGTTCTGCATATGAATTTATCCCCATTAACTACCTTGCGAGTGGGCTACTTGGTGATTTTGTTCACCAGCTGTCTGTTGTCAACGAGAAGTATCTTACATCCGGAAGAAAGGGCATTATCTATATGACGGATAGCATTGAACCATTCCGTCGAGGAGTCGTGAATACCCATTCTGACATTTCTCCTTTTCTGAACACACAGAATTACATATACGATGTCAGGATTCATGACGGATCCCCATGCGAAATTAACCTAAGTCAGTGGAGACAAGCGTTTACATTCGCGGAGTCTTGGCATTCTATTTTCAACCGCTACTATCAAGTTATTTGGGCGCGAACTCCTTGGTTTCACACTACAGGAGCTTCTCAGTATTCAGATACGGTCTTTATTGCTACATCGCCGAACCGCTGGTGGAGTCAACCGTTTGATCATCAAAAATTGATATCCAAACTTGGTCCAGATGTCCGGTTTCTGGCACCTGCAAAGTCAAATTATGATGATTTTGTAGAACGTACCGGCATTTCGTTGCCCCTAGTGGTTGTGGATACATTCGCAGAGATGGTCTCTGCGATTCAGGGGTGTAAATTATTTGTCAGTACGCTATCCGCTCCACTCTCTGTTGCTGATGCTCTTCATAAGAGACGTATCGCGCTTCAATTAGAGGACCTTGACGGCGGAATAGCCAGTCGAACAAATGAATCTTTCCTCACTTACAGGTCGAGCCTCGATAATATACAAATATGAAGATCCCACTCATGAAGTCGACGTTCTTAGGTGAGAAGGAGACGAAGGATGCATTGTGTACGTTCATTCAGACGTCTGAGAAACTCAGTATGGGCACTGAAGTCGCCAAGTTTGAGGATCTCTTTTCCGAGTGGCAAGGGCGGACACACACTATCATGGTAAATAGTGGTAGCTCAGCCAACCTTGTTGTCCTTCAGGCACTTTTGAACCTTGGGCGGCTGAAGACGGGTGATCGAATTGGTGTATCTGCAGTTACATGGGCAACAAATGTAATGCCAGTCATTCAGCTTGGATTCATTCCTGTCCTTATTGACGTAGATCCCTCCACGCTTAATGTGTCGTGCTCCGAGGTTATGAAGCACGAGATCAAGTGCCTATTTATTACGCACCTCCTTGGATTCTGCGGTGATATTGGACAGACATCTGCGTATTGCAAGGAGAAGGGTATCATTCTCCTTGAAGACACATGTGAGTCACTCGGAACCTCGCACAATGGGATTCGCCTCGGAAACTTTGGTCTTGCATCTACCTTTTCTACATTTGTAGGACACCACATGTCTACAGTTGAGGGAGGACTTATATCTACCGATGATGCAGACGTAAGTAGGATGGTTCGCATGGTTCGTGCTCATGGATGGGATCGAAATGTGACACCAGAAGAACGCGCTGATCTTCGATCTACGTGGAACATCAGCGAGTTTTATGGACCGTATACGTTCTATGCTCTTGGGTACAACGTTCGCCCAATGGATCTTCAGGGCCTTATTGGTACGATACAGCTGAAGTATATCGACGAATCGAATGAACGTAGACGTGCTTCTTTCCGCATTATTCGGGCATGTGCAACGGATGATGTATATATTCCCGACCAGGATGTACCTGCATTTGCGATCCCGATCGTTTGCTCGAGCCAGGCCGTTCGCGACGCATACGTTCAGCGGTGTCGCTCGCTTGGAATTGAGACCCGTCCAATTGTTGCAGGAAATATGAATCGCCAGCCATTTTTCCAGGCATATTCGAGCTCGTCTGGATTTCCCGTTGCTGACCGGGTTCATGAATGTGGATTCTACATTCCGAACCACCCAGATCTAACGACAGATGAGGTCGCTTATTTGTCTGACATATTCACAACTGTCCACCATTAGACTCAAACTACATCATAAACGAGCGTTTTTCTTGTATATTATGTGAAACCGGTGTAAGCACATTCAATTGGCACAATCCGACTTCACCATCGCATTGACCATATCGGGAAATGTCGTCGTTGGGGTCCATCCAAGGATCGTCCGAGCTTTGGAATTGTTTCCAATCAGGACCTCTACATCTGCTGGCCGATAAAAGGCCGGGTCAACGCGCACAACAACGCGCCCGGTCTGGTCGGTCGCTGTCTCGTTCTCTCCAGAGCCAGTCCACGTCAGCGTGAACCCGGCTACCTGAAATGCCAAATTCACAAACTCTCGAACCGTATGCGTCTCACCCGTTGCCAATACAAAGTCGTCTGGAACGTCCTGCTGAAGCATCAGCCACATTCCATATACGAAATCCCGAGCATGCCCCCAGTCTCGCTTTGCATCCATATTTCCAAGGTGAATGCAAAAAGACGGATCGCGAATAATCCTTGCAATACCCTTCGTAATCTTACGCGTCACGAACTCCTCCCCGCGACGCTCAGACTCATGGTTAAACAAGATTCCATTGCACGCATACATACCATAGCTCTCGCGATAGTTCTTCACAATCCAGAACCCGTACAGCTTTGCCACGCCATACGGACTACGAGGATAGAAAGGCGTCGTTTCCGACTGTGGCATTTCTTGGACCTTGCCAAAGAGTTCAGATGTGGATGCCTGGTAGAACCGCGTCTTGTCAATTAAGTTCTGCTGGCGAATGATCTCTAGAATGCGTAGCGGTCCAATACCGTCTACATTTGCGGTGTACTCAGGCTGAGAAAAGGATGTCCCTACATGGGACTGCGCTGCGAGATTATAGACCTCAATGCGCTCTGCTAAATGGAGTTTCGAGAATATATTTGCAAGGGATGTCGAATCTGTCAAGTCTGCCTGCTCGAGTGTAAGGTTGGGGTTACTTAGCAGGTGGGCGATGCGACTCGTATTTGGAGTGCTCGATCTCCGTGTGATTCCAACAACACGGTAGTCCTTGGAAAGTAGTAGTTCCGCGAGGTAAGACCCATCCTGTCCGGTGACACCGGTAACGACAGCTAACATTCTTTTATTTACATATCTGGTAGCGTGTAATACAAAATGAAGATTGCATTTGTGATCAACAGTATCACGTTTGGAGGTGTTGAAGTTGCGCTCTATGACTATGCAGACTATAATGAGACAATTCTTGGCAACAAGTCTATCGTGATTACTCGTGATTTTAAGCACCAATATGGCCCAATCTATGAAAAGTTCGAAAAGAGGTTCCCGATGTTCTATGTTCAAACTCGACAGGATATTGATCTCATCATCCGCGAGCAGGATGTGAATGTATGTTATTCCCAAAAATCAGGGGAACGAGATATATTTGGAACCGATGCTTGCAAGTGCGTAGTTCACTGTGTGTTTACAACCAAACATCCACACGGTAACGTATATGCGGCGATTCACAACGACCTCAATAGAATTTATGGAACAAATGTTCCCGTTGTTCCGTACATGGTTCGTGTAGATAATCACGATGACTCGTTCCGAGGAGAACTTGGGATACCAGTGGACTCCGTTGTAGTTGGTCGTTACGGTTCCGCCGGGTCGTTTGACCTGCCATTCGTACACGAGGCAGTGATTGACCTTCTTAATCGTAACCCGACTATGTGGTTCGTGTGTATGGCTACCAACCACTTTGCGAGTCACCCCAGACTTGTGTATCTCCCCGTTACAACTGATTTGCATGTAAAGCGGAAAATGATCAATACATGCGACGTTATGCTTCATGCTCGTCATCGCGGAGAGACGTTTGGCCTTGCATGTGGAGAGTTCTCTGTTGCAGGGAAGTCTTTCTTGACATGGGCACACTCGGCTGAGAAGGCACATATTGAGAATGCAAAGGGTGTTTGTTGCCAGTACTCGAATAAGAATGATATTATCCGCATCATTGAATCGGGCGAGTGGCGGATGGATATGACAAAGAGCGGATATCTAGATTACACACCTGATAAGGTAATGGCTATATTTAACAGGGTATTCTTATCGTAAAAGACGTTTGTAGTATTCATGTACATGAGCAACGCTCGGGCCCATGTAGTCGTTGTTAATTATTTCATACTCAAATGAGTCCTTCCAGGAGAAACAGAGTTCGCTCCGTGCGGGAGATCTATCGGCGAGTGTGTGAAGGTTCGTTTCATATTCAATGAAGGGCAGTTTCGGAAATCCAATGAACCTTCCATCCTGAAAATCAAAAATCCAGCGATGATGAATATATCCCCGATAATTACCTTCAAACTTAGCAAGCTCATGGTACTTGCTCGGAACAGCAATATACCCGGCGCTCGCAATCTTAGGGAGCATGTCCATCGTTAGCGTTGGGTTTGCAATGTCTTCCAATGTGTGAGAGCAAATTGCATACGAAAACTTGCCATTCGTTGCAACATAGTCAAGAACCTCCTGCCAGTCATTTTGTTTGTTCAGATTCGCCGAGAACACACGAACCGAAGTTGCTACATCAGGTTTATTGAAGTCCATGATTGCATCCACACAGTCCGTAGACCACCCTCCTACAGACCCTCCTACGTCGATGACCGTAAATGACGGATCGGTTTGTTTGCGAGCTGCGATCATACCTTTAATTGCACGTCTGTGATGTTCGGTGTCACCGACCTTGACTTCGGATATCATTTATACTGTGAATGCTAAAGAGTATAAATGAGTCTATCCGCATCCTATGATCGTCTCAAGCAGGTTGGATTCGATCCACAGACCATTCTTGACATTGGAGCATTTTGTGGCAATTGGACGCGGTTTACACAGAGTGTCTTCCCGCGCGCATCGTACACGATGATTGAAGCGAACAACCACCCTCAACTTGAGTCCGTGGGCGCGACTTTGATTCGTGAAGTTGTAAGCTCGTGCATTGGACCGGTGCAATGGTGGTCAAATGGTGGCACTGGCGATTCAATTCTTCGCGAGCGAACTCGTCATTATGCAACTGTTGTTCCTTCAACACGTATGGCAACTACGCTCGATACTCTGTTCCCAGACAAGACATTTGACTTCATCAAGATAGACTGTCAGGGCACTGAGCTGGATATCTTGAAAGGTGGAAAGGCGCTAGTTGATCGCGCAACCGTCCTCCTCCTTGAGTGCCCGTTTGCAGGACAGTACAATGAAGGATGCCCTTCATTTTGCGAGTACATTCAGTATATGGATTCAAATGGATTCGCTCCATTTGACATATCTGAGATCCACATGATTGGGAACGTGATGGGTCAGATTGACATCCTCTTCGTTCGGAAGGGAGTGTACACAGACCAAATTCAGCGCATTATAAGTACTCATTGACTCTGAATCTAGAGGTACCTGATGGGACAAACATCGGATCTGTCCACTTGTCAAGAATACAGACGGGAAGCGTAGCATAGAGATGGTCCAGTGTACTATGAAGCACGACTGGAGTGGCTCCGCATGCAAGCGCTTCGTAGACTCGGTGCGTATCCAATCCGGTGCCTGTTGGACACAACACGAACTTTGAATGGCACATATCCTCATAGTATTCGGACTGTGTGCGCCCCACTGGATCCTTGCGAACAACCCGGGGATCCCCTTCAAATGCCTTCAGGCACTCGGAACGGGCCACGATGTTTGTCCCTTGCTTAAAGTTGGAGTAGATCTCGATATACCTATCGGCTGATGGGCTGATGTTTGCTACGTACTCCAGTCCACTGTCTGGGAATCCGAGTGGAATTGTCGTTAGCTGTGGGTGCTGGACGGTTGTGTTAATGGCGTAGATGCGAATTGCCCTGGGCAGCGCCCTCGCAAGGCGTGCGCCATCAAACGACTTGTCAGTGTTATGAACAATCAAATTGAAGCGCTTGGTCGTTGGGAGGCGGATATTCAGGAACTGATCGAGGTGATCCCCATTAATGAATACCCAATCGCCAGCTCTGGACCCCCAGTGCATAAATGGTCTGTCTCTATACCTCGGGTCATAGTTCCACGCACATAAATCTGAAAATGACTTTCCTGATATCATTACAATGGTGAATGTCTTTTCTTTTTGTCTTTATGGACCGCCGAACCCCAGGTATTATCCAGTTGCAATGCTTCAGAACATTGACTTAATTGGAATTCACTTTCCTGGGTGGAAGGTCTATATCTATATTGCCCCTGACGTAGATCCCGAGTTCATACGACAGGTTGCAATGTATTCCAATGTAGTTCTGAAGCCCACTGGGAAACTGGGATCGATCAATATGGTGGAGCGGTTCTTTGCGATAGATGAGCCAGATGTGGATATTATGTTCGTTCGGGATGCTGACAGTCGTGTACACTACAAAGACCGGTGGGCCATCAATGACTTTCTTCATAGGCCCGAATTCATCGCACACGCAATTCGAGACCATCCCGAGCATTCTGCTTGTATGATGGGAGGGCTATGGGGATTACGTAAAATAGATAAGATCTCCATTTCTAACCAGTATACACTATATAGCCAGAATCCAATCGATTGTGGATATGGAATTGATCAGAGCTTCTTAAAGACATATGTATATCCTTACGTTCGCGCTCGTCTTTTAGTGCATATTGGAGGAAAAGCCCCGGGCTTCGAGGGCGAGTATATTATACGGTTTCCGTTTCCCCATTCACAATCGTTATTTTGCGGTCGATGTGATGAACTAAGTTTTAGAGATATACCACCACCTACCCCAGATCTATTATCGTTATTAAAGGGTCGACGCTAATATTCTCACGACATATACAAATGCACGTCAAACAGATCGGATCGCGCGCGCAAGTCATGCATGGAACTGCTCACCACACCACTGGCGGGCTCACGAAGGCTGACCTGAAGATGAATAAGTGGGGTCGCATCGTGTCGCGTAAGAAGTCGTCTCGCATGGGCCATGGAAAAACCCGCCGCACTAAGTAATGGGTGGTGGATTATTTGGAACTCCGTTATATCTCAATGAGAAGTGCATCGTGTTTGCGGTATTTATCCTGCTCGTGTACTTCGCCCCGCACGCAAAGGCCTGGCAGCATCAGGTTGTGGCTGGGTTCGTGCTGGCGATGGCTGCGTACGTCTTTATGGCCTGGTACGACTACATCTACGATTGCAATGACAAGCTAGGCCCCACCTTGCTTGGAGCATTCGTCGGGTGGCTCAAACCGTATGGCGGAACTCCCCCCGAGACCAAGCCACTGCCAATCAAGTACAAGAAGATCGTTGGTACGTTTGATTTCGTCATCCTGATCGTCCTGTTGTGCTTACTGGCAATTCCTTATCTCCCTAGGAAGTAATGAGGGATTTCATTGATGTCTTCATCAAGTCCGTGAACTGGAGGATGGGTAACTTTGACATGTTGCCGATCGTGTTTGGCACGGTGATGGCCCTGATGGATATTGTGATGATGGGTGCCCTGAAGATGGTGAGCAATAAAACGCTCTCTTATTCTGTAGGATTCCCCGGAGCAACCCTGCTGTATGCCTTCCAGCCTTATCTCTTCCTGAAGGCGCTCACTCATGCGGATATGACGGTCGTGAACCTGATCTGGAACTTGATGAGCGACATTATCGTGACCCTGAGTGGCGTCTTCATCTTTGGTGAGAGCATCAAGGGCCTCCGCTGGTTGGCTATTGGCATGAGTGTTTTTTCTCTGTGTTTATTAGCATATACGGATGAGTAAGAACGACACACGTCGCAAGGGCTCCTCGGATGCCCGTCGCAAGGGCTCCTCGGATGCCCGTCGCAAGGCCCCCACCGGAACCCTCAAGCAACGGCTCGCGGCTGCGAAAAAGAAGTGCTTTCCTGGCTATGATGTATATGATTACCGGGTGAATCGCAAGGGTGAGTTCTTTAACTGCGCTCCTGCTGGACTGAATCGTGCCAAGGTCCGCAAGACACAACGGAAGAAAACTGCGTAGAAGAACTTAGACACCGAGCCTCAAGCATACATAAATGAGCTCCGACGATCTTGTAGTTGCAAGGACAGCTCAGCCCGGTCCGATTCGCACCCTCGCCGAGGGTCTGAAGTCTATGCTGGTAGAGATGAGCCTTGTCTTCGATAAGGACGGCATCCGAATGATTGCGATGGACAATTCGCGCACCGTGCTTACGCATATGCGGCTGTACGCGAACAAGTTTGAGCAATACGAGTACAATAACAAGGCCCCGAAGCTGAGTGTGGGTTTGAACACGGATCATTTTTACCGTATCGTGAAGACGGTGACGAATGATGACACGATCACCTTTTCGGTCTCCAAGACGGAGTCGAATCACCTGACGATCACGATTGAGAATGGCGACAAGGGTCGTCGTATCAAGTACCGTCTGAACCTGCTGGACTGTGATGAGTCGGATATCACGATGCCAGAGACGGTGTTCACGACGCGCCTGACGATGCCGTCACTGGACTTCCAGAAGATCTGTCGTGATATGACCCTGCTGTCGGCCAAGACGGTGGATATCAAGAATGTCGGCAATACACTGACCTTCTCTTGTAAGGGCCCGTTTGCGTCGCAGACGGTGACGATGGGTGATGCTGCGTCGGAGTTGTCGGTTAGCAAGAATGAGTCGACCGAGATTGTGAGTGGGTCGTTTTCCCTGCCTCACCTGGTGCTCTTTACCAAGTGCTCTAATCTGTCTAACAACCTGGAGGTGCACATGAAGAACGACTGGTTCATCATGATCCGCTATGTTATTGCGAATCTGGGTGACATTAAGCTGTGTCTGATGCCTCTTCCGGCGTCAACTACGTAAAACTACTTCTTATCACAATATAATGCCTAGGACACCAAGAAAGGTTCCCTCCATCCGTCGCAGGACGCCACGGCGTGGAGGTGAACGAGAGCCCGAAGACCTGGCGGGGCTTTTAGAGGCTGCCAAGGAACAGCTGGATGCTGCGACAGACGCGAATCGAGGGCCGAACACTGCAGCGGGGTACGTTGATGATGCGTCTCTTGCAATTGTCAAGGCGAGTTACGAAGCAATCTTCGCTCGCTACCAAGCCGAGCAGGCCAAGCAGCGAAATGCCGCGCGATCTGCAGAGGATACTGCATATGCGCAGGCGGCAGTTGATGCGCACCCCCTTGCGCCTGTGATTATTAATCCAGCGAGTCGGTTCGTCGTTGCGACATACTGGTGGGGTCGTGTTGCCAATAAGAATACTGGGTGGCCTTGCCCGGACATCATTGTCACTCAGATCAAGAATGACTTGGAGCAAGAACTGTATGATACGGACACCGTCTATTCGGAATTTGTCAACACCAAGTGGCAGCCGGCGCTGGATTTAGTGGAAAGTCCCGAAGGAGAATGGCTTAATCCGTCTAGAGAAGTTCTTGACGCTTGGCTCAAGGTAAAGGCTACGCGCACAGCGTATCTCAACAAGTTCTTTGCTAAACCCGCAACCAAGGAGAGGATTGAAAAGGTCCTTATTCCCCAGTACAACGCACGGCCTCCGTCTACAAATCCCGATCCGAGAAAGCAGGGTGATGGAGGACTGAGCAAGCAACCGATCACGATTGATAAGATGATTGCCGGATGGGAGGAGACGTGTCGTGCGATGAATTGCAACTATCTGTCTGTTGAATACCCCGAGTTTGCTGCGCCCAACGTGGGCAAGTATCAGTCGGCTATCAATGCGAAACCAATGTTCATCAAGAAGGCAGTGGAATCGTGTGGTGGACGCGGTGTTCTCTACATCGACGGTGACATGTTCATACGTAGCTACCCCAAGATCTTTGATATGCTGAATGTCGACTTTATGGCACATGGCTGGAACTGCGATCCTCGGTCAAATATTGCGTTTAAGGAATGGCAGTGCTTCGATCCGTATATCTTTGAAACCTCTGGAGGTACCATGTTCTTTGCAGACACACCTGCTGCTCATAAATTGCTAGATACATGGGCAACTGAGAGTCATAAGCCGGAAAACTACGGAAAGGCAGATGACCGCATTCTGTCCATGGTCTTTACGATGCAGAACATCGTGCTTGATACAAACATTATTCAGTTACCGATTGAGTACCTGTGGCTCACGAACAAGTATACCCCGTTCGAATTCGAGGGCGCTGCGGATGTCATTGGGGCGATCATCGAACACCCTGCATGTCTGACGGCAGAAGAGGCGGCGGCTGAACAGGGTGCTGCGAATGACAGATATCCTCCTAAGTATCACGATGAAATCTCCAATCGCCTGAACTGCGACCGACCGGGCGGATATTTCTACGAGTTCATTGCATTTCAGAGTCCGAATGCGGTGGATGCGTTTGGACCGTATTTGGACTGGATGAAGCATGCAACCAACACGCAAACTGGTCGGCCGATGTTCCATGTTATTCCGTTTGATCAAACGTTTGGTCCCTATGAGAAGGTGGCCATCGCGAACTACCAAGCAACTGAGGCGATCGCCGCTGCGAGGAGGTCGACTCCGCTCCCGACGGGAACTGTGACGTTGCCGTACGGTGCCCCGATTCCTGAGATCCTGTATCATCTGAACAATCTTATCAGCGTGAATATCGGCGCATCGCCTGGTGAGCCGTTGCCCGGTATTGAGGTGATTGCTACAAACAGAGGCGGCCGTCTACAGACTAACTACCTTGCAGACCTTAAGATTGATACGCAACAGCCCATGTTCTTCTCGCATAAGAGCCGCACCCTTCGTCTGCTGTTGCGGATGTGCGAGACGCTCGAGGATATCAATAAGCATCTGTATGAGAGCTACACATTCCTTTCCAGAATCCGTTGGTCGTTAATCCAGCAGGGTCCGTCCAGACGCAAGGTTAACCCGTTTGAAATACCTGTTGCGCCGGTCCTTCCTCCGGTCCCTCTAACCCCGAGACAGCTGGAAGTCAAGGAACGCCAAGATCGTGAGGCAGCTCTGGTTGCTGAGGCAGAGAAGAGAAAGAATGTACTTGGCAGTATCCCGAAGAACGTCCATCAGATCTGGATGGGCACTCAGGATCCGCCCCCGTGGCGCATGTATCTGTTCAATCTCAACAAGACAGTGGCTGAGCGCAATGGCTACACCTACAAGCTGTGGACGAACGCCGACAGGACCAGTGAAAACTTCCCGAGCACGATTGCGTACCAGGATTCCGCGATCGCGATAGGACAGCAGACGAGGCAGTCGAGATGGGCACAGGTTGCCGATCTTGCGCGACTGGAGATTGTCTACATGAAGGGCGGTATCTACATTGATTCTCTCTTCGAGACAGGTGACGAGTTCTACCAGGCAATCACATCTCTCTCCGAGAATGACTACAAGTTTGTGGGATGTAACGAGGACCCGTGTCGTCTGGAGTGCAAGGGAGCCAACGACCAGTTGTATCTGACGAATAGCTTCTTTGCGGCAGCACAGTGGTCACCGGTACTTGAACGTCTCCTCGCAGATGAGCGGTTGGGGGCAATTGACATGGACTCTCAGTACGTCAACCGCACTACTGGACCGTACTACCTGCGTACGGGCATCCTGAATGAAGAACAGGATGGCGTATTCTTGCTGGACACTGAAGAGATGTTCCCCTTCAACGTGAACCCTACAGAGTACAGACCTGTGCACCCGAATACTTGCTTGTCATCGGTCGAGGTTGAGAACAGTATCCAAGCAAAGGCCGGTGTATGGCTCAAGAAGGATTGCCTTGCTCCTACTCGCGCTGCGGCGACTGCTGCGGGACAGAAACCCCCGCTCGCAATTTACCACTCTGGACTTGGAGGTACATGGTCCTTCTAAAAGTGGATTAGATGGTACAAAACGGATCTATTCTGTCCGTTGAACTTCAACTCACCATGTTCCGTAAGACATTCACGAATACTCCCCAACGGGAGGTAAGCCGAGAGGTGAAGCTCCAGCGTATCTCGGCAGACATGGGTTTGTCACCTGCAGTCCTAGACACGGATAAGAAGACGTATATCGAGATGGAACACTGCGGGCCGACTCTTGCACAGCGGTTCGGCGACGATCCCGACGACCTTCCACTTGAAGTCCGTCAGGAAGTTCGAGAGATCTTGTGGACACTGTGGCAACACGGTATCCAGTACCAGGATGTCACCCCCCACAATTTCACGTATAAGGACGATCGCGTGTGGATCATCGACTTCGGTCATGCAAACGAAAAGAAGCGATTAAACTGGTACTTGAAGGATATCTTTAATCAGGCATGGCTTAGTCAGTGGAATCCCGACTTCAGATAGATTGTTTGGATAGTACAATGGACGATTGGACACCCCAAGAACGGGCCGAGTGGCAAACACGTTTTTCTGCTGCACCGGTGGGGTCGCAGGAACGAGCCCTGCTGGAAGACATGCAGTGGACCGGACTATATGCTCCCGCGTCGGGATCTACAACGCCCGGTTCGTATGTCGTAGCCCAGGAGCCGCCCTCGCCGACGGCCTCATCTCCTGCGACAGTACCTGCGTTGCCGCCCCTTGCACCCAAGTTCACGAGTTCGACAGACGAGGAGCTCAAGAAGGCCGAGATGGATGCCTTTTGGAACCAGCGCAGGAAGCTGACTGAACAGGAGAAACAGGCGATTGTAGCAAAGGCACCCATCAAGTCCGGTATTGCTACGTTGGGTACCCGCAGGGCAGTCCCTCAATTACAAGGTGGCCGGATGAAGACACTCAAGTCTAAGAAGGGTGGCAAGATTGTGGCCATCTTTTTCAATATCCGTGATCAGGTCAAGCTCTACCACTGGCAAACCAAGTCCTTTGCCGAACACAAGGCCACCGATGATCTGGTTGGAAAGTTGGACGCAAGCATTGACATGTTCGTAGAGACCTATATGGGTCGCTACGGACGTCCGCGCCTCGGTCAGACATACCCCGTGAAGAACTTAACAGTATCTGGAATCCGTGCCTTTATTGCCCGATCCGACGAGTGGCTAACCCACAAGCTCCCCCGAATGGTAAAAAAGACGGATACGGACCTGCTGAATATCCGGGATGAAATTCTTGCTGACTTAAATCAGATCAAGTATCTCTTCACTCTGGCATGAGCACTGAAACTGCAAACTTTATGATTGCAGTGTCTGTGTCTACACTGAATGCCTTCATGATGTACATGATTTACTGGAAATATGTTGAGTGCATGTGCTGATTACTTGGGACGCTCGGAGGACCTCACTTGGGACGTGTATTGTGTGCCTTGTAGACGATGTCGTCGGTTGACTTCATCTTGAGGCTCGGCGTGAACAGCTTCTTGTCCGTGATATTTGTTGTTGTATTCCAGACCTTGATGATATGAAACTGTCCCTTGGGCGAGACAGAGACGCCAACAATCGCTTCCTTGTAATTGGTTAGAAAGCCATTCACAAAGCAGTGAGCCATTGCGTCGATGAACACCTCGCAGGTGTCTTTTGCATCTACCTTCTTTGACCAAGCACCTCCTCGGATGTGCTCAGGTGCCTCCCACAGAGGTCTGTACCCGTCTCGCATGAAGAAGAACATACCCGACTCCCAAGCATCCTTGGAAATGGCATCGATGACTGTCCAGAAATCAGCTGGAGTAGAGAGAGTGGCGATATTGGTGTAGGACGCCTCCGAGTAATTGCTGTCGTTCGGGTCATGGTACCACAGAACCCACGTGTTAGGCATGGGCGTTGAGTCAGACATCTTCACCACTCTCTGTTTGTACTGAAGATTATCAATCCGTTTTATTTACCATACATCTTGCGGACAGGTAGAGTCGTTTGCTTGTAACGGATAGAGTCTACGAACTGAAACTTGGTGTATGCCGGTGCGAACGTGATCATATCTGCTCGGAAGAGCGTGAGAGGCTCATCGTCGGGCACGATGTGTCCGACCGCACGCAACGCATCCTTATATGTTTCGATGTCCTTGAACTTGGACGCACGAACCGTCTTGATTCCTATCGTCATCATGGGTTGATCCACACCAAAGCAATTCCCCATTTGGTAGAAAACGGATACGATTGTCTAAACAGTAGAGAAGGACAGGATGGATATCGCAACTCTCTATTCTCTTCGCACCAGCCCTCGCCCTGCACTTGACGATGCAATCCGCACCATCATTTCCAAGCTCAAAATATCCTTCAAGCCGTCCTTCCGCCGACAGGTTGTGCGCCGAGCACCTGCCGAGGAGGCATCCAATTGGCGCGAGTTGGCGATGCTCGCAGTTCACCGCAAGGTCCGTGAGAAGGACGATGCCGATTACGATGAGGTCAATGCCTTCCTCAACAAGCTGACCAAGCAGACGTACGACAAGATGATGGTGGCCATCATGGAGAAGCTGGATAAGCGCGATTCCATGTTCCGTCTCCGAGTGACCACTCTGCTGTTTGATCGTGGCATTCAGCAGACATTCTATGCCCCACTGATGGCGGATGCGTACAAGGATATTGCATCTGCCTATCCGGATGCCCGTCAGGATCTGATGGTGCAGGTGATGATGTTCGATACGCTCTACGCAGAGACGAATGTCACAATTGTTCCCCATCACACCGACGTTGGATATGCCGAAGCGATTATTGCGTGGACCAAGCAGAAGGAGAAGAAGCGGACCTTTGCAGTCTACGTGGCTGAGCTCTTTGCCCGAGGTTTGCTTCCACAGGAGGTGATGTCGGCCTTCGTCAAGACAATCATGGACGATCTGAAGGAGTGCGTTCGTCACCAAAAGACGCCTGCGGGTGAGGAGCACGTGGATGCGCTGGTTCGGTTCGCCTTTGCGGTGGCTGCGAAGGTGCCGGAAGTGAAGGACCCGGTGCGGGGGATTTTGGCGATCCCGAAGGCCGATGCACCATGCCTGAACATGAAGTCACGGTTCCGGTTGGACGACTCGTTAAAGTTATAGAGAACGCAACCTTGCGTCAAAGAAAATGAGTGCCGTCCCCTCCGCCACCGTTATGGCTGCGGCCGCGAAGATTGCCATTGAGAATGACAAGCCGATCTACCTGGACTACTACAACGACAGCGTGGAGAAGAAGTGCTGCATCGGTGTCCAGGATACCACCAAGTTTTTAGTTAAGTCGGATACGGAGTACACGTCGCCGATTGAGACCATCTCCCGTATCAAGGAGGAGAAGGTGTTTATCGTGGCTACGGAGAACAGTATCTACATCGTCTCTGCGGATATCCCTGTTAAACGGATCGTGGGGTCTAGTGACAAGACAGAGTAAATGGCGTTTCCCCCACCCCACCGTGTGTTATATGAATGCTTGAATGATAGAGAAACCAAAACACTTTGGGATGCTTACAAGGCTAAGTACGCAGACCAGTGTGAATTTGAGGAGGTGGATGCTGCGGTGTCCAACTCCATGGACGATTTTGCGCGGTGGTTTGCTCAGTGGATTGCGTTTGCACCTGCTCGTCGGTCTACACGGGTCCGTGTCTTGCTGGTTTGGCATGCCCACTTTTTAAGTTTGGCGTGTCAGCAGATGCTTCGTCGGTCGTTGGAACAGCGGTCGTTTCGGTGTCGCGTATGGTTTCACATTGAGGAGCCATTGTTGCAACAGGCTATTGTCTCCCGCTGTATCGTGACTACCTTGCCCAGGTACGTTCACCACCCACAGATCAGTGGACACTTGGATTCAGCATTATGGGACGACCCTCGGGCAGTTGAAATGGAATTAGAAGCAAAGAACAAGTAAGAGGCATGCGCGTATACACGGATGGTTCCTGCACAAGCAACGGACGCAAGGGTGCCAAGGCGGGATATGCGGCATGGTTCCCCGATCATCCTGCTTGGTCATCTGCTCACCGTGTCCCCGACGATCAAGATCAGACAAACAATAGGGCTGAGCTGTCTGCGATCAATTTGGCGGTAAAGACTCTGGAAGACAGGGGCGAGATTGATTGCGATCTGGTCATCTACTCCGATTCCGAGTATTCCATTAACTGCCTGACATCGTGGTTGTCTGGATGGATGAACCGGGGATGGAAGACGGCTGCGGGCAAGGACGTTCTTCACCAAGATCTGATCAAGGATACGACTGCTCGGTTGTCCAAGTTCAAGTCGCATCGCTTCGTTCACGTCAAGGCACACACAGGTGGCTTGGATGAGATGTCAAAGAACAATGCAGTGGTAGACAAGATGGCGCAGGATATTGTGAACGGTATAGAGGCCAAACCCGAGGTACCTGTGGTTGTAGATGAGCTGTTCCCCGGTTGCCCCCTTCGCATCATGGGTGGCCCGACACAGCAGAAGGATATTGTTGCGTGGATGCGATCTTCGTTGGACACTCTGGACAAGGACTTAATTGACAAGCACTTGTTCAAGGCATTTGCGGAAATGTGT
>Ga0214919_10000521_pt1 | contig 65587 bp, 59 predicted proteins | sample LL1503_MetaG_FD_177994 | JGI IMG/M metagenome (GOLD analysis project Ga0214919, IMG submission 177994) | Freshwater microbial communities from Lake Lanier, Atlanta, Georgia, United States - LL-1503 | ecosystem: Environmental > Aquatic > Freshwater > Lake | place: USA: Georgia | collected... | reverse complement strand
TTAGGAACATATAAATTGGTCAGTAATAAAATCGAAATGAATGTTACACCAACTAAACCTGAGGAGCTCATTGCCATTCTTCAATACAGACACCGATTGCTATTGGAGGCCAGAAAATCAAAAATGCCAGGTGTATTTAAAGATAAAAACAACCGAGCAGGCGAAACTTTTTTTGTAGATTTTGAATTAGTAAAAGGGACTTTAATAAAAGGTTTTGATTATTACAAGGCACTTACTGACCCATTTGCAAAAGCAGCTTATATTATGTTTATGGTTAGTGAAATTCACCCATTTTTAGATGGTAATGGAAGAATTGCAAGAGTAATGATGAACGCTGAATTAGTCAAAGCAGAACAAACTAGAATCATAATTCCAACAGTATATCGAGACGATTATTTAGGTGCATTAAGAAGATTAACAAGGCAACAAGACCCGTTAGCTTATATAAAAATGTTGCAGCGTGCACAAGAATTTAGTGCAACCTTAAATGCAGGTACTTTGGAAGAAATAGAACTACTATTAGAATCATCTAATGCTTTCAAAGAACACGATGAAGCTAAATTAAAAATAATTGTTCAATAAGAAGTAGATAATCACAAGACCGTCTGAACAACTAAAACTTCTAGACAAAAAGTGTTGAAAGAAACCCTTATTAAAAATGGGTAATTTTTAAAAAATGCTCAAGAGTATTTAGACCCAAAAGTAATTTCAACTATAGAAAAGGCGGTGTTAGATATTAAAATATTTGGTTAGTTTCTAAAGACATATTTTTCAACAATAAATCTCTAAAATTTGTGTTTCAGGGATTTTTTTTGAACTTTTTTCATCACTCTTCCTCACTTGAATTCCTCACTTGAACAAAATGAGTTCTTGATTTTTTTGACAAAAAGTAAAAAAAACCCCCAATACTTTGTATATTAGGGGTTTGTTCTGGTAGCGAGACCGAGATTTGAACTCGGGACCTCAGGGTTATGAATCCTGCGCTCTAACCAACTGAGCTATCTCGCCATTTACTAAAGGAAAGCCTCCTTTAATGCGGGTGCAAATATAAAAATTATATTAGAGCTTACAAGTATATCTTGGATAAAAAAAAATATTTCTGAAAAGGCTTTTTTTTTGGTTTTATATTCTATACATTTCACAAAAATTTAACTGTAAATCATGGATTCAAAAATACGATACGAAATAGAATTTCCCATAAACTCATCTCCGCAGTTGTTGTACCAGTATATATCAACTCCCTCCGGTTTATCAGAATGGTTTGCTGACAATGTTAATTCTCGTGGCGAATTTTTCACTTTTATTTGGGATGATTCCGAAGAGAAGGCAAGGCTCTGCTCTAAAAAATCTGGCGAAAAAGTACGGTTTAAGTGGGTTGATTCAAATAATAAAGACACGGACTATTTTTTTGAATTAAATATTTTAGTGGACGAAATTACAAAAGATGTTTCTTTGATGGTAATTGATTTTGCTGATAAAGAGGAAGTAAATGAAGCAACACTTTTATGGGAAAACCAAGTTTCGGACCTTAAACATGTAATTGGTTCTGTGTAGTGTGATCTTTTTTAACTTATATGTGCAACGATTTTATCGTGACTTTTTAATAGTATGATTAATTTTAATGGATTAATCGTTTCCAACGAAACCAATATATTGACTCGAAACCGCGCTTTCTTATATGGAGATGCTGTTTTTGAAACAGTTAAAATAATGGACTCTAAAATCCTTTTTTTAGAAGATCATTATTTTAGATTAATGTCTTCGATGCGTGTGATCCGAATGGAAATACCCATGAATCTCACCATGGAATATTTGGAAGAGCAAATCCTGACACTTGCAAAAAGTAAAAACTTGGCAATTTCCTCCCGTGCCCGAATTACGGTTTATCGCAATGATGGAGGTTATTACTTGCCCCAAGACAATACAGTTTCATTTTTGATAAGTGCTGAAAGTTTGGATACCGCTTTGTATTCAATCAATCAAAAAGATTATGTTGTGGATTTATACACTGATTTTTATGTATCGAGACAGTTACTTTCTTCTATAAAAACGACAAATAAAATCATTAACATCACGGCGAGTATTTTTGCCAATGAAAATGGTTTGGATAATTGTTTGTTATTAAATGACAGTAAGAATGTTATTGAAGCTTTGCAAGGAAATCTTTTTATGTTGAAAGGAAATGTGCTGAGCACACCTCCCGTTTCAGAAGGATGTCTAAATGGCATTATGAGAAAACAGATTTTGGCGTTGGCTCGAAAAATAGAAAATTTAGAGGTTGTAGAAGAAGTAATATCTCCATTTGACCTTCAAAAAGCGGATGAATTGTTTATTACAAACGTGATCAAAGGAATACAACCCATTACCAAGTATCGGAAAAAAGAGTTTACTACTGATTTAGCTAGTAAATTAGTGCGGAATCTAAATGATACATTAGGGAGTGTTTAATTTAAGCAGGGATTCTCAGGTGCATTGGACCAAATTAGATAGTCTCCACCCAATTCCATAATTTTTTCTTTCCAAAAATGAGAGGCCGATTTTCCTATAATTTTATTTTCGTAGTTGTTTTCAATAATAATCCAAGAGCTCCCCTCAGCCTCGGTTTCTAGTTGATCTTCTTCCCATCCTGTATAACCCAAAAAGAACCGGATATTTTTTTTGTTTATTTTGCCCTCATTGATAAGCCCCTTTATGGCCTCATATTCACCTCCCCAATATATTCCGTTAGAAATTTCTACGCTATTTGGGATTAATTCAGGTATATTATGAATGAAATAGAGGTTATCCTGTTCTACAGGGCCGCCATTGTAGATCTTGAATGTTGCTTTAATTTCAGGAATCAAATCGTGTAAGGTGTATTTCAATGGTTTGTTGATAATAAATCCCACGGAGCCTTCCTTGTTATGGTCTGCTAATAAAATAACTGATCTATTAAATGATAAATCTCCAATCATTGAAGGCTCTGCAATGAGGAGATGTCCTTTTTTTAATTTTGCTGAAATCATCGGTTTTAAGTTTACTTAAATTTAACAATAAAAATAAAAATAAACCTAATAAAGTCGATAAAAGGCATAAAAAAACCCTCCAAAGGAAGGTTTGATTGTATTTAAGAAAAACTTAAATTAATTTACTGCTCCTTCTAAGTCAGCACCAGCTTTAAATTTCACTACATTTTTTGCAGCAATTTTTATAGTTTTTCCAGTTTGAGGATTTCTACCATCTCTTGCAGCTCTTGCAGAAACTGACCAAGATCCGAAACCTACTAAAGATACTCTTCCACCTTTTTTCAAAGTGCCACCTACGTTACCTAAAAATGATTCTAAAGCTAGTTTTGCAGCAGCTTTTGTAATTCCTGCATCAGCAGCGATAGCGTCAATTAATTCTGATTTGTTCATAATGTTTAGTTATTAAATGTTGGTTAAAAAAACTTTGTTAATAGAACAAATTTAGTAGGATTTACTTCCCTTACAAGCGTTTTGTGTAATTTTAGCCTGTTTTGTTGATAACTTGTTTTTTTTGTTCATAAAGACGTCAAAATTCTTTAAAAACAATCAAAAAACACCCGTTTTGTTGAGGTTAATACGCTTTTGCTTCCTCAGAAAACGTGATTCCATTCAGTAATTCTGGTGTGCTCATCTTCTTTTTCCCTGGGAACTGGATGCTTAATACCTGAATAAACCCACCTTTTACCGCAATTTTTAGCTCTTTTTTGTTGCAAATCAGCCTTCCAATAGAATAATTATGATTCTCTAATATCATTATTGCTTCATGGATTTTGACATTCCATTCTTCGTTTTTGTCACTAATAAAACACCAAGCCGAAGGATAGGGATTCAAGCCTCTGATTAAATTGTATATTTCAATGGCCGGTTTTGTCCAATCTATTTTACAATTTTCTTTGTTTAGTTTGTAGGCAGTTTTTATTTCAGGGCTCTCTTTCTGAATAGTGGTAGTTACATTTCCCTTATCAATCAAAGCCAAAGTGTCCAAAACTGTTTTGCTTCCTAACTGCATTAGCCTATCATGTAATTGTCCTGCATTTTCGTCAGGGGCAATTTCAACCTCACAACTAAGAATCATCGCACCAGTGTCGATTTTATCATCGATAAAAAAAGTGGTGACTCCAGTTTTGATGTCGCCGTTTATAATTGCCCAGTTTATTGGAGCAGCTCCGCGATAATTGGGTAATAGTGAGGCGTGAAGGTTGAATGTTCCCAATTTTGGCATTTTCCAAACCACTTCTGGCAACATCCGGAAAGCCACAACAATTTGTAAATTGGCATTTAAGGCTTTCAATTCTGCTAAAAAACTTTCATCCTTTAAATTCGTTGGTTGCAATAAAGTAAGGTTGTGGGCTAAAGCATATTCTTTTACCGCCGAATATTTTACTTTTTGGCCACGACCTGCAGGTTTATCTGCCGCAGTAATAACGCCTACTACATTATAATTATTCTTGATTAGGGTGTCTAGAATGCCAACGGCAAACTCGGGCGTTCCCATAAATACGATTCGTAAATTTTCCATTTTCATTGCGAGGAACGAAGCAATCTCCTCATTATTTTAGTGAATATTTATTATTTGGGTTCACAGTAATTTTATTGTTTTCCAGTAAATTTTGCAAGGCAAAGATAATGTCGTCTTCGCTGTTTTTGGTTAGTTTTTGGATTTCTCTTGAATTCAAGTCTTGTATTTTTAATAATTCAATAATTTTTTCCGAAATCAAGGAAGTTTCTGTGGGTTTCTTTTTTTTTGATATACAATAGGAACATATCCCACAATCTGTTTCGGTTTTTTCTCCAAAATAATTTAGAATCAACTTGCTTTTGCAAAGATTCTTCTCATTAGTATAGTTTAAAACCGATTCGAATTGTGCAATTTTTTGTTTGTTTTGAGTTTCAAGATATTTCGAAACTCTATTTATCGTTCTTTCGTCTTCTCTGACTTCATTGAAAATTATTGTGGCGTCATTGTTCTTTTTATGATATTCTATAATGTCAAGGGTTTTCAATTTTTCCAAAATAGAAAGAATTAGGATCTCGTCACAACTCGCTTTTTTTGTAATTAAAGACAAATTAATAGCGGTTTGCGATTCGTAAATTCCTGGATAGGTACGGAGTATTGCCAAAATAACAGCCTCTTCATTTGGATTTAAACTCATATACCGAATTACTTCTTTGGACTCGATGGTGAATTGCATCGTGATTCGCTCGGAATATTCTTGTGATAAACTCAAAATCCCTTGGCGGTCTAAAAATTGGATAGCATTGAAAGTCTTCAAAGTTGGAAATCCATATTTTTGGCAAAAGTGATTCAGGTTGAAAGAAAATTGTTCGTTAATTCCTTCTCCATAGGCAATCCTGAAGTAGGTGCATAGTTTTATATAAATCTGAGTAAGAATTTTTTTGTCTGGCAACACGTTAATAAATTGACTTTGGGCTTGAGCCTTGTCGGAGGGGCTAGTTAGAAGTACTGCAAACGCTTTTTCTTCATCTCTTCCGGCACGACCTGCTTCTTGATAATAACTTTCCATACTTTCGGGAAGATGAATGTGAATGACCGTTTTTACGTTTGATTTGTCAATTCCCATTCCAAAGGCATTGGTTGCAACCATAATTTGAACCTCTTCGTTCATCCAAAGATTCATGTTTTTTTCTTTGTCCTTTACCGATAATCCGCCATGGTAATATGTGGCTTTGAATCCTAAGGATTGTAATTGCGATGCAGTTTCCGAGCATGATTTTCTATTTCGTACATATATAATAGAAGGTTGCGGATTCTTTTTCAGGATTTGCTCCATTCGATATAACTTGTCTTCGACTTCAAAAACCATATAGGCGATGTTTTTTCTGGCAAATGATTTCTGAAAAATGGCCGGTTTTTCAAGTCCTAATTGAAGAATCACATCATCAAGAACGGTCTTTGTCGCCGAAGCGGTAAGTGCCAAGAATGGAACTTTTGGGAAATGGGTTTTCAGATGGACAATTTTCAGATAAGCGGGGCGAAAATCATGTCCCCATTGTGACACACAATGCGCTTCGTCGATGGCGATCAAATTGATAGGTAGGTTTTTTATGCGCTCTAAAATCCAATCTGATTGTAAACGCTCGGGTGATAAATACAGGAATTTATAATTACCAAATTCGCAATTGTCCAAAAGCGTAATCATCTCGTCAGACTGAATTCCGCCAGTCAAAGCGATGGCTTTTATGTCGAGTTTTTGCAACCGTTGAACCTGGTCTTTCATCAGCGCCACCAAGGGCGAAATAACCAAACAAATCCCGTCCTTCATTAAAGCGGGAACCTGAAAACAAACCGATTTCCCTCCGCCCGTTGGCATCAGTCCAAAAGTATCCTTACCTTCTAAAACGGAATTGATAATTTCGTCTTGCGGCGACCTGAAAGAGTCATGTTTCCAATATTTTTGAAGAATTTGTAACGCCGTTTGCATAGGTTTCAAATAATAGCTGCTAGACTAAATTTAGGAGCGTAATAATCTATTTTGCGAATTTTTTTGGTAGCCAAGATAAGAAAGGTAAACTATTAATTTGCTCGAAAATTTCTAAATAATATAAAGCCATTTACTTGTAAATTCTTAATGATACTGATTTTCCCAGCTCTAGTTTCTTAAGTTGTAACGCCAATTTTTGTCCCTGTTTTAAAAACAGTGCGCTAATTTACCTAAAGTTATCGGGATTTAGGGCGATTTTTTTGGCATATAAGCTTCTTTATTTTTAAAAATCCTAAATCCTGAATCCCAAATCTAAAATCAAAACTGTATATTTGCCTTTATTTTTAATTATAGAATGGATAAGGACACCCAAGAATTTTATGATAGATTAAAAGTAGAGTTGGATATGAGCAATACTTGGCCAGCAGAATATTTGTATAAATTTATCGTACCAACTGTAAATGATAATGTTATCCGTTTAGAAGAAGCTTTTGATTGTATGGGTGCAGTAATAAAAACAACCAAATCTAAAACAGGAAAATTCACGAGTATATCCGTTGATGTAATGATGAAAGATGCTCAAGAAATAATTGATAAATACATTGAAGTTTCTAACATTGAAGGTATTATTTCCCTATAAATATGAACACAAAATATACAAAAGAAGTTGCAAACGATGTCGTTCATCATTTGGAATATAATGCCGAAAGACCCCATTTAATTATTCCTGAATACGGTCGTCATTTGCAAAAATTGATAGATCAAGCTACAGCTATTGAAGATAGGGAAGAGCGAAATAAAGCGGCAAAATATATCATTCAGGTTATGGGAAGTTTAAATCCCCATTTACGAGATGTTCTTGATTTTCAGCACAAATTGTGGGATCAACTCTTTATTATGTCTGATTTTAAATTGGATGTAGAATCTCCTTATCCCGTTCCGACCCGCGAGGTATTACAATTGAAACCGGATGTTTTACAGTATCCGCAAAACTTTCCCAAGTACAGGTATTATGGTAACAACATAAAATACATGATTGATGTTGCCAATAAATGGGAGGACGGAGAAATGAAAAATGCTTTGGTGAAAGTTATCGCCAATCACATGAAAAAATCCTATTTAAGTTGGAATAAGGACACTGTGAGGGATGATGTGATTTTCGAACATTTATACGAATTGTCAGGCGGAAAAATAAATATGCTTCAAAGCACCGAAGAACTTTTGACTACCACAGATTTATTACGCACCAATAAGCGAGTTTCTAATAAAATTACTCCTGCTGGTCAACCAAAAATCCAAAGTAACAAAAATATAAAATCCGGAAAGTCAAATCCGACTCATAAAAACCAAAACAGAAAATCTTTATAACTCATCATAGCTAAATAAAATGGGAATTTTCAAAATAGAAGGAGGCGTTAGTCTCAAAGGTGAAATCACGCCACAAGGAGCAAAAAACGAAGCATTACAAATTTTATGTGCCATATTGTTGACTCCAGAAAAAGTAACTATCAATAATATTCCCGATATAATTGATATTAACAAACTAATTACTCTTTTAGGGAACTTAGGCGTTAAAATCCAAAAAATTGGTTCAGGTTCTTATACTTTTCAAGCCGATGAGGTTAATGTTAACTACTTGGAAACGGAAGCCTTCAAGAAAGAAGGCGGCTCACTTCGGGGTTCTATTATGATTGTTGGACCACTTTTGGCTCGCTTCGGAAAAGGATATATTCCGAAACCGGGTGGAGATAAAATCGGACGAAGAAGATTGGATACCCATTTTGAAGGATTTATTAATTTGGGTGCCAAATTCCGTTACAACAGGGAAGATCATTTTTATGGTGTTGAAGCTACAGAGGGATTGATAGGTGCTGATATGTTATTAGACGAAGCTTCGGTGACAGGAACGGCAAATATTGTTATGGCTGCTGTTTTGGCCAAAGGGACAACAACGATTTACAATGCAGCTTGTGAGCCTTATTTGCAACAACTTTGTAAAATGATGAACGCAATGGGGGCGAAAGTTTCGGGGATTGGATCCAACCTATTGACCATTGAAGGAGTTGAAAAATTAGGGGGCTGTACGCATAGAATTCTTCCAGATATGATTGAAATTGGGAGTTGGATAGGGCTTGCCGCTATGACCAGAAGCGAAATTACAATTAAAGATGTGAGTTGGGATAACTTGGGACTCATTCCGAATGTTTTCCGAAAACTGGGTATTACTTTAGAAAAAAGAGGAGACGATATTTATATTCCCGCACACAAAGACGGTTATCAGGTAAAAACCGACATTGATGGTTCCATTCTTACGGTTTCAGATGCGCCTTGGCCAGGATTTACTCCGGATTTGTTAAGCATTGTTCTTGTTGTGGCAACCCAAGCCAGAGGAGATGTTCTTATTCATCAAAAAATGTTCGAAAGCAGATTGTTTTTCGTCGACAAATTGATTGATATGGGCGCTAAAATAATATTATGTGATCCCCACAGAGCCGTTGTAATTGGTCACGATTTTAAATCACAACTCAAGGCCACAACCATGTCTTCGCCAGATATTAGAGCAGGAATCTCCTTATTGATTGCGGCGCTTTCTGCAAAAGGAACCAGCACGATTCAAAATATTGAACAAATCGATAGAGGGTATGAACGAATTGATGAACGATTAAGAGCCATTGGAGCTAAAATTGTAAGAGCATAGTTTATACCATTTCCAAAATGACAAACGAACAAACCGCAGTAAAAGCAACCTATTTTAGCATAATTGGTAATGCATTATTAGCAATTATTAAAGGGCTAGCTGGTTTTTTTGGAAACTCTTATGCATTGACAGCAGATGCAATCGAATCTACAACGGACATCTTTTCTTCATTTCTAGTCTTGTTTGGAATCAAGTATTCTAATAGACCTGCCGACGAAAACCATCCCTACGGCCACGGTAGGGCCGAGCCATTAATCACCTTTTTGGTGGTGGGTTTCCTGATTACTTCAGCTACCATTATTGCTTATGAAAGCATCAATAATATTGGGACTTCGCATGATTTGCCAAAACCATGGACGCTTCTTGTTCTTGGAACCATAATTATTTGGAAAGAATATTCCTTTCGATTGGTAATGAAAAGAAGTATGGAATCCAACAGTTCTTCTCTAAAAGCAGATGCTTGGCATCATAGAAGTGACGCCATAACATCCGTAGCGGCATTTATGGGAATTTCCATTGCCTTATTTTTGGGAAAAGGATACGAGTCAGCCGATGATTGGGCAGCACTTTTTGCCTCAGGATTTATATTTTACAACAGTTATTTGATTTTTAGACCAGCTTTGGGCGAAATCATGGACGAGCATCTGAATGAAGACTTAATTACCGCCATTAGAAAAGTGGCACAGCAAGTGGATGGCATTGTGAATACCGAAAAATGTTTTATTCGAAAAGCAGGAATGAAATACCATGTCGAATTACACGCTATAGTAAATTCAGCTATTACAGTAAAAGAAGGGCACGAATTGGCGCATGTGCTTAAAGATACTTTGCGGGAAGAAATCCCGGAACTTGGACACGTTTTAATTCACATCGAACCAACGGAGTACTAAAAAAAGATTAGGTTTAAAGATAAAAAACGGAGCAGATTGTTATATCTGCTCCGTTTTTTTGTGAGTGGTAATTTAATTATATGTCAATTACAAAAAGGACAACAAGGCCAATTCATAACTTTTTAACCCAAAACCAAGAACAACCCCTTTGGCGTTCCCCGAAATATAAGATTGATGCCTGAAACTTTCGCGTGAAAAAGTATTGGAGATATGCACTTCAACTACCGGAGTCGTGATGGCTTTTATGCAGTCGCCAATGCCTATTGATGTATGGGTATAAGCGCCAGCATTCAGAATAATACCGTCATGAGAATAGCCCAATTCCTGAATTTTATCAATTAACTCTCCTTCAATATTACTTTGATAATAGGTCAATTCCAATTGTGGAAATTTTTCCTGTAAGGAATTGAAATAAGCTTCAAAAGTTTGACTGCCGTATATTTCCGGTTCCCGTTTGCCGAGTAAATTGAGATTTGGTCCGTTGATAATGCTGATTTTCATACCTATTATATTATATTTTTTTTTATTGGAATACGAAATTCGCCTATTGCATTTTCCGATTCGTTTTTTGTAAAAATAAAAAAACCGTTCCAATAAAAAACGGTTTGTGTAAAATTTATTACTTGTTTGATTAGAACAGTACGCCAGCAGATACCTGAACTACTGAATTTTTGGTTTGTGCCTCTTTCGATAGTTCAGTTAAGCCCAGGCCATATCGCGCTTGAAGAAAGATGCTTTTAGTGACTTTCAGTCCTAATCCTCCGGCAACCGCAAAATCAAAGGTGCTTGGATCTTTTACAACAAACTGATCTTTTCCGCTTAATAAAAAAGAGGCTTGTGGTCCTAATTCAAGGCTGATACTTTTGCTTAAACCTATTTTAATCATTACAGGAATCGCAAGATAACCTACTTTATTGGTTATGTCTTCTAAAGCAGTTTTGTACTTTGCCCCTTGGGTGGAATACAGCAATTCCGGCTGAAGGGCGAGTCCCTTAAATAAGTTAAGTTCTGCTACTAACCCAGCATGGTAACTGGATATCGCCTCTGTTTGGTAATTTTTGTAATTTACTGTTATTGTTGTCCCGGTTTGATTGGCATAATTAAGGCCTGCTTTAATACCTAGTTTAACGGATTGGGCTTGAATTGTTGTTACTGCCGAAAAAAATAATGTGGCAATTAAGATTGTTTTTTTCATAATAATGTCTTTAATTTTTTTTTAAAAATAGTCCTTATTTTTTTAAAATACTATGATGGAGCATTTTTTTTACAAGAGGTTCGTTGTTTGAGCTTTTAATCTTACCCACCTTCTTACCATAAAAAGGGTTTTGTGCTCGCCTTTTTTGGTTATATTAAATCAGTATTTTTAACCCCTTATTTTTAGTCATATCGCAAATACGGATAGCCGTAAATGCGATATTGTTAATTAAAATGTTAATAACTATTGTTCGTAAGAATTATTGTAATATAAAATCCTTATAAATTTGTCGAACTAACTTTAAATTTAATTAAAATGAAAAAAATTATTTTAACTGCTGCTGCAGTTTTCGCATTTAGCTTTGCTAATGCACAGGATTTGACATCTAAAAAAGGAGAACCGTATTTGCCAGAAGCGGGTGACTGGGGTATTAGCTTTAATGCTGATAACTTATTTAATTATGTAGGTAATGCCTTTAATGGTAATGGTGGTAATAATATTAATGGAACAGCACCAGGATCCACTGACGCCGTGTTAAACAGCAACTCAAGTGGGTCTTTTACAGGTAAAAAATTCAAAACAGCAAACCAAGCAGACAGATACACTGTCGGTTTTCAATTGATGAATAATAGTGTTACTAATGGTTCAGGTGTCAAAACTGTAGGAACAAAATTAAATCTAGAAGCAGGAATAGGTAAAGAATGGAGAAGAGGCAAAACTCGTCTTCAAGGTTTTTACGGTTACGATTTAGTAGCAGGTCTTGACTTGGTTAATAGTGCTAAAGTAACTCCTAATGGGGGTACTTCAACCACTTATAAAAATGGAGCTAATTTTAATGTAGGTGCTCGAGGGTTTTTAGGAGCTGAGTATTTTATTTTCCCTAAAATTGCTATTGGCGCCCAGTATACTTATGGTGTTAATATTGATATTAAAGGGTCTGGTTCAGATAATTCTGTTACTATTAATGGTACAACATATGGAGGAAAAGCCAAATCTACTGGTATAGATATCGGTAACGTAGGTGTTGCTTCAATGTCACTTTCATTGCATTTCTAATCTAACTTAGATTATAGTATTAAAAACCACGCCTCTGGCGTGGTTTTTTGCTTTTAATCGTATAATACTGTATTTCAACTGTTTTAATGTTAAAAAAATAAATTCATGATTTGTATTCGGTAACTTTAAGTAACTAATTTTAAATACAACAATCATGAAAAAAATTATTTTATCAGCAGCGGCAATTTTGGCATTCGGTTTTACAAATGCACAAGATGGAAGTTTTAAATTAGGAGCTCATGTTGGGTTGCCTATGGGAGACATTAAGGATTTTTATTCAGCTAATCTGGGGGTTGATGCAGCCTACACTTGGAAAATCGTTGACAAATTTGACGCGGGCTTGACCGCAGGCTATTCTAGCTATTTAGGCAAAAACAACCTTGATTCTGCTGACTTTGTTCCAATTGCTGCCACAGCACAGTATGCCATTACAGAGGATTGGTTTTTAGGGACTGATTTGGGTTATGCGATTTATGTGGGTGCAGGAACGACTGATGGCGGTTTCACCTACCAACCTAAATTGGGGTACCAAACAAAAGATATCGAGTTGTTTGCTGCCTACAAAGGAATTTCTCTAACTGGGATAACGTATTCTTCGGTTAATGTTGGTGTGAATTACAAATTGTAATACAATCCTACATTTTAATTTATGAAACCACGCTATTGGCGTGGTTTTTTTATGTAAGTAATTTTACTTTGTGGTTCTGGATTCAGTCTAAAACATACTTGTATTTTTATTCGTTCACAACATTTCACCAGTATTAAGTGAATGTATTTTGTATAGTTGGTTTAGGAGTATGAAATTGACATTTTAAAGCTTATTTTTTTAACGATTACGTAAATACGGTCACCCGTAAATACGATATTGTTAATTAAAATGTTAACAAATAATATCTATCAAAAATTTTACAATATAAAATTCTGATAGTTTTGCTAATCTAACTTTAATTAAAATTAAAATGAAAAAGATTTTTTTAACTGCAGCTGCAGTATTCGCATTTAGCTTTGCTAATTCACAAGAAAACATTATTAAAGCTAATCCTTTAGCTCTTTTAGGAGGTACTGATATGGTTAGTTTTGAACACAAATTAGATGACAAAACCTCCCTAGTGTTTGGAGCTGGTATTGGTGGTTTCAAAATAGGAGGTGCTAAGTATTCTAACATGGGTGCTGAAGTTCAATACAGATATTATTTTGACGAAGCTCTTGAAGGTTTTTATGCAGGTGGCCAAGTTGGTTATTCATCTGGAAAAGTAAAATTAGATGGAGTTTTAACATATAGTGGTGGTGCTTTTGGGACAACAACTAACGAAACTAATTTTGGTTCATTCAAACTAGGTGGTAAAGGTGGTTACCAATGGGTTTGGGATAGTGGTTTTTCATTAGATCTAAATTTAGGATTGGCTTATAATAATTTTAGCTATAAAAATTCTGACGCAGCTTTTTCAGGTTTAGAAGCTAGTGGAGTTTTACCAAACTTTGGTTTTGGTTTAGGATATGCATTCTAATCTTATTTAGTATAAAATATTAGGAACCACTCAAGAAATTGAGTGGTTTTTTTTATTAAATACTTTCTCGTTACTTTGTAAGTATGAATTGGAATCCGTATATCAAAAGTTATCAATCGTATTTGAGAATTGAAAGAGGCTTGTCTAAAAACACCATAGATAACTATTCTTTTGATATCGAACGGCTGTGCCTTTTCTTGGAAGAAAACGGCATTGCTATTTCTCCAATCAAGATAACTGAAGAAACGATACAGCAGTTCATTTATAGCGTTTCTAAAGAAGTGAATCCCCGTTCGCAAGCCCGAATTATTTCCGGATTGAAGAGTTTTTTCAGCTATTTGATTTTCGAAGATTATCGGTCTGACAATCCAATGGAGTTGATAGAAACTCCCAAAACGGGTAGAAAGCTTCCCGATACGCTGTCTGTTGATGAAATTGATGTCTTAATCTCAGCAATTGATTTAAGTTCTAATGAAGGGGAGCGCAACCGTGCCATGCTGGAAACTCTCTATGGCTGTGGACTTCGGGTTTCGGAGTTGGTATCATTAAAAATTTCCGATTTATTTTTTGAGGAAGGCTTTGTCAAAATTACGGGTAAAGGGAATAAACAGCGTTTTGTGCCTGTGGGAAGTTTGACCCAAAAATACATTCAAATCTATAAAGATAGCCAAAGAATTCATTTGAATGTAAAAAAGGGTCAGGAGGACACTCTCTTTTTGAATAGGCGAGGAGGTCAGCTTTCCCGGGCAATGGTATTCACCATTATTAAGGATTTGGCAAACAAAACAGCGTTACATAAAAACATAAGCCCACACACTTTGCGGCATTCCTTTGCCACGCATCTCCTGGAAAATGGGGCTGATTTGCGTTCTATTCAACTCATGCTCGGTCACGAATCAATTACCACCACAGAAATTTACGTACATCTGGACAGGAAATTCTTGACAGAAGTCATGAATACTTTTCATCCTAGGAAATAGTTGCTAGGTTTCAGATGGCAGATGGCAAAAAAAAATCGCAGTATAAATCACATAATAGTGAGTCATACTGCGACTGTAAACTTAATAACTGTTACTGCAAACTATTATTTCGCTATATTTACCGCTCTTGTTTCTCTAATTACGGTAACTTTCACTTGACCGGGATAGGTCATTTCAGTCTGAATTTTTTGTGAAATTTCAAAAGATAAATTGGCTGCATTGTCATCGGAAACTTTTTCACTTTCCACAATCACACGTAGTTCTCTTCCTGCTTGAATAGCGTAGGCATTTTTAACACCACTAAATCCATAAGCCACTTCTTCCAAATCCTTCAAACGTTGTATGTAAGAGTCTAAAACTTGTCTTCTGGCGCCTGGTCTGGCACCTGAAATGGCATCACAAACCTGAATAATTGGAGATAATAAGGATTTCATTTCAATTTCATCGTGATGCGCTCCAATAGCGTTGCAAACTTCTTCTTTTTCGCCATATTTCTCAGCCCATTGCATTCCTAACAAAGCGTGTGGCAAATCACTTTCAGTATCTGGAACTTTACCGATATCATGCAACAATCCGGCTCTTTTGGCTAGTTTTACATTCAAGCCTAATTCAGCCGCCATGATACCACAAAGCTTGGAGACTTCGCGGGAGTGTTGCAATAAATTTTGTCCGTAAGAAGAACGGTATTTCATGCGTCCCACTACTTTTATCAATTCAGGATGTAAACCATGAATACCCAAATCAATAACGGTTCGTTTACCCACCTCAATAATTTCATCGTCGATTTGTTTGGCAGTTTTGGCCACCACTTCCTCGATACGTGCTGGGTGAATTCTTCCGTCTGTTACTAATTTATGCAGGGAAAGACGTGCGATTTCTCTACGAACCGGGTCAAAGCAAGAAAGAATAATGGCTTCCGGCGTGTCGTCTACAATGATTTCCACTCCCGTTGCAGCCTCTATCGCTCTAATGTTTCGGCCTTCACGACCAATAATTCTACCTTTTACATCATCGGATTCGATATTGAAAACCGATACGCAGTTTTCTACCGCCTCCTCCGTACCAACTCGCTGAATGGTATTGATGATTATTTTTTTAGCCTCTTGTTGTGCCGTCAATTTAGCTTCCTCGATGGTATCTTGAATTTGGGACATAGCCTGAGTTTTAGCTTCAGCTCTTAAGCCTTCAATCAATTGGTTTTTTGCTTCCTCGGCCGATAAACCAGAAATGACCTCTAGATGTTGCAATTGACTTTTGTGCATCTTGTCAACTTCCACTTGTTTCTTCTCTAAAGTCTCAATTTTGGCAGTGTACTCTGTGGTTTTTGCTTCAAAATCGTCATTTATTTTTTTGGCTTTTGAGAGTTCGTTTGAAACTTGGGATTCTTTATCTCGTATCCTTTTTTCGACTTCAGCCATCTTTTGGTCACGAGACAAAATTACTTGCTCGTGTTCTGACTTCAGTTCGATAAATTTTTCCTTTGCTTGAAGGATTTTATCTTTTTTGATGTTTTCGGCTTCAAGATTGGCATCTTTCAAAATCGATGCGGCTTCTTTCTTTGCACTTTTGATCAAATTGGAAATATTGCTTTTTTCTATTGTTTTGGCTATACCAAAACCTCCGGCAAGACCACCAATTCCTGAAATAATTATTGTTAAAATGTCCATAATTTATTAAAATTTATTATAAAAAAAACCTACATTAGGTTGCTTGAATAAACTCGGATTGACAAGTTTTGAGCTAACTCACTGTTCAAGTTTTCCTGACGAATCGGGACGTACTATAGTAGTGATGACTGGCTCATTCTAATTTGTTAGCGTTGAGTTTACCAAATATGAACTAATGTAGGCAGTATCTTAGTTGTTGTTAAGAACGTGTTTACTCTTTGAGATATTGATCTAAAGCAGCATTGATTTTTTTAATTCTCTCAATGGTTGCCTCGCCATCTATGGCATTGTCAATTTGTTTTTGTTCGGATTGTGAAGCAAATTGCAAGGCACACATCGCCAATACATCCTGCTTGTCACGAACAGCATAATTTTCTTCAAATTGCTTTATCATCACATCAATTTTCTTCGAAGCGCTCCTGAGCCCTTCTTCCTGAGGCAGTTCTACCGTTAACGGATATACCCTGTCTGCAATTGATATTTTAATTTTAAGCTTTTCGTCCATATCTTTTACTAATCTGATAGCTGTGCTATACAGTAATCAATTTCACGAATTAATGAATTTATTTTAAGCTTCGTTTCTCTTTTATTATCTTCACTGCCCAGTAATCCGTTGGCAATTTTAAGTGTTTCATACTGCGATTTTAAGGCATCAATCTGTTCAGACTGACTTTGTATGGTTTGTGTTGCATTATTAAGTTCTATTTTCAAATCTTGATTACTTTTCTCTAAACTGTTTATCTTTGTAAAAAGTTTCGCAATCTTATTTTCAAGAGTATCAATAATTTCTGCAATTACACTCATAATTTGTCCTACGTATTACTTAATCTTACAAAGTTAGTATTCCTTTTTAGTATTACAATATTTTATTTGTTTTTTTATATTAAAAAATGTAACTTATTAGAATTTAGCGCTTTGTTTTTTTATGTTTTTTATTAATCACTTTTTTTTAAATTAGCAATATGTATTCAATGAGATTTTACTTAATTATCCTATTATTTTGCGGTTCCCTTTTTGCGCAAACAGATTATCCAAAAGACTATTTTAGGTCGCCGCTGGATATTCCCATGCAGTTGTCCGGTAATTTTGGTGAGTTGAGGCCAAATCATTTTCATGCAGGGTTTGATTTAAAAACATTGCAAAAGGAAGGGTTAAATGTTTATGCCGTAGCGGATGGCTATGTGTCAAGAATTAAGATTTCTACTTTCGGAAACGGCAAAGCAATCTATATTACTCATTCAAATGGCTACACTTCGGTTTATGGACATTTGCAAAGAGCTGTTGGCTCTATTGAAGATTTTATAAAAAAAATGCATTATAAGGAACACTCTTTTGAAATTGAAATGTATCTAAAGCCGGGGCAACTGGTGGTCAAGAAAGGAGATATTATTGCGCTTTCAGGTAATACTGGGGGTTCTGAAGGCCCGCATTTGCATTTTGAATTTCGGGACAACCGAACTGAAAATATTATAAATCCAATGCTTTTTGGATTTGATAAAATGTTGAAGGATACAAAAAAACCAATACTTTCCAGCATATATGTATATCCTTTAAATGAAGCAACTACCGTTAATCAATCAAAGCGTCCTTTGTTGCTCAACCTGATTTTACAAAAAGACGGAACCTATTTGTCGGATAAAGTCATTACTAACGGAAAAATAGGATTTGGTATTAACACTTCCGATTATGATGATGTTTCATTCAACCAAAATGGGGTTTATAAAGTGCAGACCTATTATAATGGATTAGCAAACTTTGGCTATCAATTTGACACGTATTCTTTTGACGAAATGCGATATGTAAATGCTTTTATAGATTATTCAAGATACAAAAAAACGCAGCAGAGAATTCAAAAATTATTTATGAAAACCCCTTATAAGCTGAGTATAATTAAAACAGATGAAACCAATGGTATTATTTCAGTAGTCCCTAATTTGATGGCTCTTTATCGCATTGAAGTTTCGGATTTTTTTGGGAATGCGACCACTGTTTCCATTCCAATAAAATATGAGCTACAACCCTCAATTATTAGTCAGGAACCCGTACTTTCGAAATATTTGGTTAAGGCAAACAAAGACTGTAATTTTTCCAAGGAGAACATGTCAGTTTTGTTTCCGGCGGGAACTTTTTATGACGATTTTAATTTGAATTTTGATGTGAAAAATGATACTTTATTCCTTCACGATGACACCGTTCCTGCTCACTCCAATTTCACCATTTCAATTGAGGACAACAAACATACCGAGGCCCAAAGAGAAAAATTGTTTATTGGTTTGATTGAAAGAATAAAAACAAGTTATGTCCCTTCTTTTCAAAAGGATGCTGTTTTTACGGCTAAGGTAAAAACTTTAGGGAAGTATGCCTTAGTACTGGATACAATAGCACCAAAAATCAATATTGCAAAGCCTATTGAAGGAAAATGGTTAACCGACAAAAAGACTTTTCAATTGACAATTAGCGACAGTCTATCCGGAATAAAATCTTATAATGGCTACCTGAACGGAAACTGGATATTATTCGAATATGACAACAAAACCAAAAAAATCACCCATGATTTTAGCGATGGGATTGTAGCCGAAGGTGCCAACGAATTAAAAGTGGTTGTTATTGATAATGTTGGAAATTCTACTACCTTTGAAACGCATTTTTTTAGAAGTCAAAAAAAATAAAAACCAATTTCATTGAGCATAAAAAAAATAATACTAGTTTTCTTTTTTTTCTCTGTAAACACTTTGATCATTGCTCAATCTGCTTCGGTAAAAGGAGTAATTCTTGATAAAAAGAACCAAGCCGTTGAAAATGCAAATATTTCCTGTTTGGGTATTGGAGTTCAATCTAATGCTAATGGTTTTTATAGCATTACTGTTCCTGCAAATAAAAAAGTGGTTGTTGTATTTTCGCATATTTCTTTAAAAAAATCAACCGTAACCCTAACCTTAAAGTCAAATGAAGAATATGAGTTCAACTTGGTTATGAATGAACAAGAGGAACAAATGGGAGAAGTTGTGATTCTGGGAAACAACAAAAAAAGGGTTCAGGGAATTACAAATATAGAACCGGAAATCATCCGAAGAATTCCTGGGGCAAACGCTGGGGTGGAAAACATTTTGAAATCCTTGCCTGGGGTAAATTCGAATAACGAATTGAGTACGCAATACGCAGTACGTGGTGGTAACTATGATGAAAATTTAGTTTATGTAAATGAAATAGAAGTCTATCGTCCTTTTTTAATCCGCTCAGGACAACAAGAAGGGCTAAGTTTTACCAATACGGACTTGGTTCAAAACATTGATTTTTCGGCGGGAGGTTTTCAGGCAAAATTTGGAGATAAATTATCCTCAGTATTGGATATTACCTATAGAAAACCGACAAAATTTGGAGCAACTCTTGAAGCGAGTTTTTTGGGTGGAAGCTTAGCGGTTGATGCGGTTTCCAAAAACAAAAAATGGTCGGCAATTACTGGAGTTAGGTATCGAAACAACAGTCTATTGGTGAAAAGCCAAGAAACAGAAACGAATTATACACCCACATTTGCTGATGTTCAAACGAATGTAAATTATAATGCCTCTGCCAAATGGCAATGGAGTTTTCTGGGTAATATCTCACAAAATAAATACCAATACCAGCCCTTAACGCGTCAAACTAACTTCGGCACTATTGATAACCCAATGGCTTTGTTAATTTATTATGAAGGTCAGGAAAAAGACAAATACAACACTTATTTTGGAGCGGTAAAATCTACTTTTGTTGCATCAGAAAAATCTACTTACAAGATTATTGCTTCGGCTTATCATACTCAGGAACAAGAATATTTTGATATTTTGGCTCAATATCGTTTGGGCGAAGTGGATGCCAATATTGGTTCTGAGACTTTTGGTGATGTGGCATTTTCAAAAGGAATTGGTGGCCAACTCAATCATGCCCGAAATGATTTGGATGCACTAATTGTCAATACGGAACTAAAAGGATTGCATAATTGGAAAAAAAATCAGTTGGAGTGGGGGATAAAATACACCAGAGAATCCATTCGTGATAGAGTAGTGGAATGGGAAGTCATAGATTCAGCAGGTTTTTCGATAAATCCTCCCATAAAAATTTTGCTTAAAAATGACCCATCTTATACTAAAAACGATCAGCCTTATACTCCTTATACTGGACCTTTGGTTCCTTACCAAAATGTCAGAGCCACCAATTATGTTACGATTAACCGGTTTTCGGGTTATACGCAATGGAGCCTAAAAGCGAATTTAGGCAATAACGAAGTTTGGTTCAATGCGGGATTTAGAATGCACCAATGGCAAGTTGAAACCTATAATACAACGGGCGACAGTCAAATTACATTTAGTCCAAGAGCGCAATTTACTCTAAAGCCCAATTGGAAAAAAGATATGTTCTTTAGATTATCGGGAGGATTGTACCATCAGCCGCCGTTTTATCGGGAGTTGAGAGATGCAGATGGGGCAGTGCAAACCAATGTCAAAGCGCAGCAAGCAATTCATATTGTTTTGAGTAATGATTATAATTTCAAATTGTGGAATCGTCCTTTCAAAATGGTGTCTGAACTGTATTATAAATCGCTTACGGACGTTAATCCTTATACTTTAGACAATGTTCGAATACGTTATGCCGCCGCTAATAATGCCAAGGGGTATGCGCAAGGATTTGATTTTCGAATGAATGGTGAATTTGTTCCCGGAACTGAATCTTGGATTAGTTTTGGATACCTAAAAACGGAAGAAAATAGTGACAACAAAGGCTATATTTCCAGGCCAACAGACCAAAGATTGAAATTTGGACTTTTGTTTCAAGATTACATGCCTAAAATTCCAACGGTGAAATTATATTTGAATTTGGTATATAATACCGGTTTGCCTGGTGGTTCGCCTTCCTATGCCGATCCTTATTTGTACCAAAATAGATTGAGAGATTACCGCCGGGCTGATATAGGGTTTTCTAAAGTAATAATCGATGGCAAAAATACTTCAACAAAAAGATGGTTGAAAAACGTCAATGAACTGGCGTTGGGATTGGAAATCTTCAATCTTTTTAACAACCAAAATGCGATTACTAATACTTGGGTGCGGGATGTCTATTCCAAAACTCAGTTCGCCATTCCAAATTATATGACGAATAGAGTTTTTAGTATGAAGTTGAATGCGCGGTTGTAATCCTATATCAAAATATCACTTTCCAAATCCGATTTTTCTATCGTAAAATCAAATCCTAATTTCGAAACTAATTCGATAACCAGATTTTTATACCAGTTTTCTGATTTGGGGTGAATGTAGATTTTTTCAATCAGTTGATTGATATCCACGTCAATTTTCATTCCATCATTGATTTTAATATTAGCGGAAGAAATATCAGAAATGATGCGTACTTCGCGCTCGTACTGAAAGCTTTTTCGTTTGAACAAAAAAGGGAAAAACATATCGTCAAAAGGTATATATTCTTTTTTGTAGTCGATGTAGTTTACTTCGCCAATGTATTGCTCATGATTTTTTTCGGCAATAACGGCGTTTTGCAACCTCCCAATCGTAGATTGAATGGCTAAACCTTCGCTGTTTTGAGTGAAAATTTGCCACATGGCAAAGGATTCATATTCGTTGATGTGCCAACTGCTGATGACTACTTTTTCGCGATGCGTTTTGTAATAATTCAGGAATTCAGGTTTGTTGATAGATAATTTTTTGATCTCCTCAAATGTTGGCTCACTAAAAGTACCTTCGTATTGGTCTTCAAATTTATCCGAACGTGACATAAACAGCTTTTTCGAAAGTAGTAAATCAAGGAACTTTGACAAGTCCAAGTATTTCCAAACAATTGTATCTGGATCTTCCGGAAGAGTGATATTTTTGTTGTTGAGGTACATAATTAAGTTTATGGATTGATAGGACTAAAAATTTAGTTTAGGCACAATTCTAGGTAAACACCCAAACTTTTAACCTTCTAAACTATTCAAACGATCGCATCGTTAAAGGCGATGCGCAATCACGATTGAAGTCTTGTTTTACATCATGTTTTCAAACTCCACTTGAACAAGTTTAACTCAACTGCATGGCAGTAATTATATTTTTTATTTTGTCATTAAGGATAGCTTCCACTTTCGTGAAATTTTCTACGCTATCCAATTCTGTATTTACGCTGATATAAAATTTAATTTTAGGTTCGGTTCCGCTTGGTCTCGCACAAATTTTAGAACCGTCTTCGGTATAGTAGATTAATACATCCGCTTTGGGCATATACATCGTTTCTTGTTCGCCAGTCAGTAAGTTTTTGGCAACGGATGATTTGTAATCTTCCAGCATAATTACCCTCTGTCCGTTAATTTCTTTTACTGGATTTTCACGTAGCGAAATCATCATTTGATTGATTTCGGCCAGGCCTTCCATTCCTTTTTTGGTTATTGAAATCAGATGTTCCTTATAAAAACCGTACTCCACATATAATTTTAAAAGTGCTGCATAAACGCTACTTCCTTTCGCTTTGGCTTGAGCCGCCACTTCGCAAATCAACAAAGTAGCTGCAACTGCGTCTTTATCACGAACGGCATCACCCACCATAAACCCGAAGCTTTCTTCCCCACCACCAATAAATTCCAATTCAGGAAAATCCTTGATCATTTTGGCAATCCATTTGAATCCAGTTAAGCCTACTTTGAATGCTACGCCGTAAGCCGAAGCCAATTCCATAATCATAGGAGTGGAAACTATAGTGGAACCCACAAACTGCTTTCCATCGATTTTTCCGGCTTTTTTCCATTCTTCTAATAAAAAGGCGGTCATCAAAATCATCGATTGATTCCCGTTCAATAAGGTCATTTTGCCTTCGTTATTTCGAACTGCCACACCTAAACGGTCACAATCCGGATCAGTTCCGATAACAATGTCCGAATTCGTTTTATCGGCCAATGCCAATGCCAAAGTCAGTGCTTCCGGCTCTTCCGGATTTGGAGATTTAACTGTTGGAAAGTCACCATTTGGAACCCTTTGTTCTTCAACAATATGTACGTTTGTATAACCTGCCTGTTCAAAAGTATCGGGAACAAGCGTTATGGATGTTCCGTGTAAGGAAGTAAATACAATGTTTAAATTGTTTTTCGCTTCTTGAGACGTTCCAAAACTGGCGTTTTGGATAGTTGATTTTATGAAAGCTTGGTCGATTTCAGTATCTATATAATGAATCAAATCCTCATTTGCATTAAACTTAATTTGATTGTAATTTAGATTTTCAATTGTATTGATAATAGCATCATCTTCTGGAGGAACGATTTGTCCGCCGTCTTCCCAATACACTTTATAACCATTGTATTCAGGTGGATTGTGAGAAGCGGTAAGCACAATTCCGCATTGGCAACCCAAATATTTCAAGGCAAAAGACAATTCGGGTGTTGGTCGCAAATCCGAAAATAAATACACTTGGATTCCGTTTGCAGAGAAAACATCGGCAACTACTTTGGCTAAGGATTTACTGTTATGACGACAGTCAAAAGCAATTACGGCTTTCAAAGGTTGGTTTGGAAAGGCAATTTTCAAATAATCCGAAAGTCCTTGCGTACTTTTTCCAAGCGTGTATTTGTTGATGCGGTTGTTTCCAACGCCCATAACACCGCGCATTCCACCTGTTCCGAATTCTAGATTTTTATAAAAACTTTCTTCAAGATCCTTTGGGGAAGAAGATATCATTGTTTTGACAGCCTCTTGTGTTGTTGCGTCAAATGTTGGCGTAAGCCATTCGTTTATTGCTTCTAAAATGTTTGGTTTGATTCCCATTTTATTTATTTAAATTTATTTTTTATACCCTATTCTTTCTCTTTCTACATTGTTTTTTGAAATGGCATTTTTATCAACCAGATAATTTAGGGCTTTATAGATATCAGGGAATTGACTTTCTATTGCCAAAATCCTATCTTTTAATTCGCTATATGTCAATGAAAATTGTCTAAAAGTTACAAATGCTCTGATAATTGAAATATTTACTTCGATTGCTTTTTCACTATTTAGAACACTTGATAACATTGCAATTCCTTGTTCGGTAAAGGCAAAAGGCATATATCGCAAGCCACCATAACTTGAGGACGAAAATTTCGTCCTCAAGTTTGTAAATTCCATTTCAGTAAGTTCAAACATAAAATCTTCGGGAAAACGATTTATGTTTCTTCTTACGGACGCTTTAAGTCTTTTGTTTTCAACATTATACAATAATGCCAAATCAAAATCAAGCATTACTTTACAGCCTCGAATTTCGAATATTTTATTTTGAATAACTTCTATTTCCATAGCTTTTTTCTGTTTGAGGTCACAAATTGTGACCTCAAGTTTTGTTGTTTTTAGGTAGCAATTTGCGTCCTTAAAGAATTAATGGTATTACAATTTGAGATATCATTAATTTATTTCCTTTGAAACTTTATATCGTTCCTCATTATTCTTGGTCCTCAAAATAATTTCACCAAGAAACCCCGCTAAGAACAATTGCGTCCCTAAAACCATAGTAGTCAGTGCAATATAAAACCAAGGGTTGCTTGTTACTAAATGATAAGGTAAATCATTATAGAGATTGTATAGTTTTATTATACCAATATAGCTAGCCAATAAAAAACCAATGATGAACATTACTGAGCCCATGGCTCCAAACAAATGCATCGGTCTTTTGCCGAATTTTGAGAGAAACCAAATGGTGATCAAATCGAGAAATCCATTGATGAAACGATCCATCCCAAATTTTGTCTCGCCGTATTTTCGGGCTTGGTGTTGTACCACTTTTTCTCCGATTTTACCAAAACCGGCATTTTTCGCTAAAACTGGAATATATCGATGCATTTCGCCCGAAACTTCAATGTTTTTTACGACTACATTTTTGTAGGCTTTCAGACCACAATTAAAATCATTTAATTCGACACCCGAAGTTTTTCTGGCAGCCCAATTGAATAGTTTCGAAGGTAGGTTTTTTGCAAAAACAGAATCATAGCGTTTCTTCTTCCATCCCGAAACCAAATCAAAATTTTGGGCAGTAATCATATTATATAATCCTGGAATTTCTTCTGGACTGTCTTGCAAATCAGCATCCATTGTGATGATAACGTCGCCTTGAGCTTTTGCAAAACCTGCATGTAACGCCTGTGATTTTCCAAAGTTCCTCATAAAACGAATGCCTTTCACATTGGGATTTTTAGTTGCCAATTCTTCGATAATAGACCAAGAAGCATCAGCACTTCCATCATCGATAAAAATGACTTCGTAGGAGTAATTGTTTGATTTCATAACCGAAATAATCCAGTTATATAACTCTTTAAGTGATTCCTCTTCATTAAGAAGCGGGATAAGTATGGATAAATTCATTAATTTATGTCGTTAAGGTTTTTCATTTTTTTACAATTGCACCTATAATTAGTGAATAGATTAAACCAAAGAAAGAATACATAGCAAGTGTTACTGGAAAAACAATAAAGGGATTCATAAATTTTTTCATCACGGAAATTCCCGTTTCCAATTGTTTAGCGGAAATATCCGGAGTTTTTGAAATCATTGTTTCCCTCGAAATAGCAATCATTTCGTTTATAAAATCAGGAAATAAGAAGTTGAAAATCACATTAAAAACAGCATAGATTAATGCTGCTACAAAGGTTATGGAGACTCCTGTTTTTAAACATTCGCCAAGAGTAATATATCCATTATTTACGTTATTCTTATGATTAATACATCCTAGATAAATAAATAAAATAGGCAATACTAGGTAATTAGCAACATTTACAATCAATCCCGCGCTTGAGTTTACCAGTGATTTCATCCCAATTATATACATAACCACAAATTCCAAAACCATTAAAACTCCAAACAACACACCAAATAAGACTCCGGATTTAGCGGGTGATGACTTTTTTTCCATAGGAAGGTAATATTTATTAATCCACAAATATAACAATTCCCAATATATTCAAGGGCAAAAATCGTTTTTTACGATTACTACAAAAAAAGCGATTCAAAGATTTGATTATTGAAAAATAAGTGTAAATTTGCAATCTCAAAATAAGTAAAGAGTTTTAAACAAAAAGAGTCGTTGCATTTATACCTTTTTCAAAATAGGAGAAAGCTTCAAAATTAAAACACTCAATAAAATAAATAAAATAAAAATGAAAAAAGGAATTCACCCAGAAAATTACAGATTAGTTGCCTTCAAAGACATGTCGAATGAAGATGTTTTTATCACTAAATCTACAGCAGACACAAGAGAAACTATTACTGTTGACGGTGTTGAATATCCAGTTGTAAAAATGGAGATATCTAGAACTTCTCACCCTTTTTACACAGGGAAATCTAAACTTATTGATACTGCAGGACGTATTGATAAATTCAAAACGAAATACGCTAAACACGGTAAATAATATTTATCAGTTTAATTACATAGTAAGCCTCACAATTTGTGAGGCTTTTTTTATTTTAATTGCTATTCAAAACTTTGTAACTTTGAAAAGTCTAAACTCCTAAAACTATAAACTTAGAACCTTCTAAAAATGAATTATATACTTTTCGATGGACCGGCAAGAAACGCCTTATTGCCTTTTACCTTCACACGACCGGTTGCCGACATTCTTATTGGAATCATGACGATTCGCCAAAAATGGGAAATGCGTTTGGGTTCGACAACGACTACTTTAACGGAGGAATATTTATCCGAGAAATTCCCCATGGTCGAAATGGAGGAAAATGTTATGATAAACGCTTCTTATGTTCCCAATGCAGTTTTAACCGAAATGGTTGGCGCTCTCGAATCGAATCAAGCTATTTTTAAAGGAGAAGATGTTATTGCTTTTTATACAGCGGAAAACCAGGAAGAAGTAGATTTTGACACTTATGAAATTATAGAATTCAAGGGCGAATGTTTAAGAGTCGAACATACTTGGGATATTTTTTCCAAAAATGATGCTGCGATTCGGGAAGATTTCGAACTTTTAACTGAAGGTAGAAAATCGCAATCCATTCCCAAGAGTGTCAATACCATTGCAAAAGAAAACATATTTATTGAGGAAGGGGCAAAATTGGAATTCGTAACCTTAAATGCATCGACGGGTCCCATTTATATTGGGAAAAATGCAGAGATAATGGAAGGCTCGGTTATTCGTGGCCCTTTTGCGTTATGTGAAGGAGCTATGGCGAAGTTGGCAACAAAAGTGTATGGCGCTACAACCGTTGGGCCACATTCCAGAATTGGTGGAGAAGTAAACAATTCAGTACTGTTTGGCTATTCCAACAAAGGACACGATGGGTTTTTAGGGAATTCTGTTTTGGGGGAATGGTGCAATATTGGTGCCGACAGTAATAATTCTAATTTAAAAAACAACTACGAAGAAGTAAAATTGTGGAGTTATGAAACGGAAGCTTTTGAAAAAACAGGACTTCAGTTTTGTGGATTAATGATGGGGGACCACAGTAAATGTGGTATCAATACGATGTTCAACACCGGAACTGTTGTGGGTGTGAGTGCCAATATTTTTGGTGCCGGATTTCCACGTAATTTCGTGCCGAGTTTTTCATGGGGAGGCGCAGCAGGTTTTACTATTTATATGACCAAAAAAGCTTTTGAAACAGCCCGATTGGTTATGAGTCGCAGAGGAGTTGACTTCGATGAAAAAGAAGCCGCCATTTTGCAACACGTTTTTGAAGAAACTAAAATTTGGAGGAAGGAGTAATCTGAATATTTACAGATTTTATAATTTAAAATCACCCCAATTGCGAAAGTAGTTGTGGTTTTTTTTACTTCATTTTAAAGTTTTTGTACGTAAATTTGCAATCTTAATTTTTTGACAACGATTTCATTAATTGAGAACACTTATGGAAAACAGAAAAAAAGTAGCCTTTTATACTTTAGGTTGCAAGCTAAATTTCTCCGAAACCTCCACAATCGCTAGAAATTTCGAAAACGAAGGTTTTGACCGCGTCGATTTTGAAGAAGTGGCTGATATGTATGTGATTAATACGTGTTCCGTGACTGAAAATGCTGACAAACAATTCAAGCAAGTCGTTCGTAAAGCGATGAAACTGAATGACAGAGCTTTTGTTGCCGCCGTCGGTTGTTACGCCCAATTGAAACCCGAGGAATTAGCCGCTGTTGATGGAGTTGATTTGGTTCTGGGTGCCACCGAAAAGTTTAAAATCACAGACTACATAAATGATTTATCCAAAAACGATTTTGGCGAAGTGCATTCTTGCGAGATTTCCGAAGCCGATTTCTATGTAGGAAGTTATTCCATCGGTGACAGAACGCGAGCTTTCTTGAAAGTGCAGGACGGCTGCGATTATAAATGTACCTATTGCACAATTCCATTGGCGAGAGGAATTTCCCGAAGTGACGAACTGGAAAACGTGTTGAATAATGCCAAAGAAATTTCCGCGCAAAACATCAAAGAAATAGTTTTGACGGGTGTGAATATTGGTGATTATGGGAAAGGGGAATTTGGCAACAAAAAACACGAACATACTTTCTTGGAATTAGTTCAGGAATTAGATAAAGTTGAAGGGATTGAACGCTTGAGAATTTCCTCCATCGAACCCAATTTATTAAAAAACGAAACTATTGAATTTGTTTCCAAAAGCCGCACTTTTGTGCCGCATTTTCATATTCCGTTGCAATCCGGAAGCAACGAAATACTCAAGTTGATGAAACGCCGTTACCTTCGAGAAATATACACGGAGCGAGTAAACAAGATTCGGGAAGTGATGCCTGATGCTTGTATTGGCGTCGATGTAATTGTAGGTTTTCCAGGAGAATCCGATGAATATTTTCTGGAAACCTATTATTTTTTGAACGATTTGGATATTTCGTATTTACATGTTTTTACGTATTCGGAGCGTGATAATACGGAAGCAGCCGAAATGCAAGGCATTATCCCCGCTAATGTTCGAGCGAAAAGAAGTAAAATGTTGCGTAGTTTATCGGTGAAAAAACGACGTGCTTTTTACGAAAGCCAGATTGGTACCAACAGAACCGTTCTTTTCGAAAGTGAAAATAAAGAAGGTTATATTCATGGATTTACAGAGAATTACGTTCGAGTAAAAACACCTTGGAATCCTGAATTATCCAATACTTTGCATGAAATTAAATTGACCAAACTTGATGAGGATGGAAGCGTGAGGTTCGATTTTATAAATGTTCAGATTTAAATAAAATCATATTCAAAAAGGAGTGCGGGATGTTTTACTATATCTTTGCCAACCAAATAATCTCAAATTGAACTTCTCCCAATATACTAAAGAGTTTTCCTATAATTTAAGACTGGCTTATCCAGTTATACTTGGAATGCTTGGTCATACTTTAATAGGAATTGTAGATAATTTTATGGTGGGTAACCTTGGTTCTACTGAGTTGGCTGCAGTTTCGTTGGGCAATAGTTTTATCTTTATTGGAATGTCATTGGGAATTGGTTTTTCCACTGCCATCACGCCTTTGGTTGCGGAAGCCGATGCCGAAAAAGATGAAAAAAAAATCCGAAGCACTTTTCATCACGGTTTGTTATTGTGTACCCTTTTGGGAATTGCGATATTCGTCTTGATTGTTTTAGCAAAACCTATAATGAAACTGATGAATCAGCCCGAAGTGGTTGTCGATTTGGCCGCTCCTTACATTGATTGGGTTGCTTTTTCCTTGATACCAGTTATTATTTTTCAAGGCTATAAGCAATTTGCAGACGGTTTGTCGCAAACCAAATATTCGATGTACGCTATTTACTTGGCCAATGTGGTTCATATTTTCTTTAATTATGTGCTGATTTATGGTATTTGGGGTTTTCCAAAATTAGGAATTTTGGGTGCAGCACTGGGAACGGTAATTTCCCGAATTATGATGGTGGTTTTCCTTCATTTTTTACTTCGAAAAAATGTGCTTTTTAAAAGATATTTCAAGAATTTTAGTTTCATCGAAATTCGAAAATCCATCTTGAATAAAATCATCAATTTTGGCCTTCCCTCGGCAATGCAAATGTTGTTTGAAGTAACTTTGTTTACGGCTGCAATTTGGCTTTCGGGTACTTTAGGAAAAAATAGTCAAGCTGCCAATCAAATCGCTCTAACACTTGCCTCATCCACTTTTATGGTCGCTATGGGTTTTAGTGTTGCAGCTATGATTAGGGTTAGCAATGCTAAAGGGATGAAGGATTATAAGCAAATGATTACCGTAGCTCGTTCTATATTTTTGTTGACAATAATTGTAGAAGTATTTTTCGGACTAGTTTTCGTGATTTTGCATAATTTCTTGCCTCATTTATTTTTGAATATGTCTGATTCTTCACAATTGTTGGACAATAAAGAAATTATAAGTATTGCTTCCAAATTGCTTTTGGTGGCAGCCGTATTTCAAATTTCAGATGGAATTCAAGTAGTGGTTTTGGGAGCGTTGCGAGGTTTACAAGATGTTAAAATCCCAATGTATATTACCTTTGTGGCATATTGGATAATAGGATTTCCAATTTCATTTTTTTTAGGAAACATACTGATTTGGGAGCCACGGGAATTTGGATAGGACTTCTGGCTGGATTGTCGGCGGCAGCTTTTTTTTTGTATATTCGCTTTGCGAGATTGACTGCGAAGTTGGCTAAAGAAAATCTTGAAGATTAATTTTTTTATAAAGGAATACTGATTCAAAAGAAAATGAATGCTAACTAAAAATCAAACAAAATGATACTATTTATAATTATTGGGATAATTTTATGGATTGTAAGTTATACATTAAAAAGCAATATGAGTAATCCGTTTTCGAAATTTTCGAACACGCTCAAGATGATTGCCATAATAGTAATTGCTTTAGGGATTTTCTCCTCAATGTTCAAACAAATTGATGCGGGTAGGGTTGGAGTTCAATCGCTCTACGGAAGTGTTCAATCTGATGTATTGGAAAGTGGTTTGCATTTGATAAACCCGCTTTTGGAGGTAACCGATTTTGATATTCAAACCCAAAATTATACCATGTCTGCCATTCATGGAGAAGGCGCACAGGAAGGAGATGACGCTATTCGTGTTTTGTCTAATGATGGATTGGAAGTGGTAATCGATTTGACGGTTTTGTATCGGATTACTCCAAACGATGCTCCTAAAATTTTCAAACAAATAGGGGTGAATTATACCGATAAAATTGTTCGTCCGGTAACTAGAACCCGTATTCGTGACAACGCTGTTTATTATGATGCAGTAGCATTGTATTCTACAAAAAGAAACGAATTTCAGCAACGAATTTTTAAAAGCATTGAAGAAGATTTTAAAGCTAGAGGTTTAGTTTTAGAGCAATTATTGATTCGAAATATTAATCTTCCCGTATCAGTAAAAGCTTCAATTGAAAGTAAAATTAATGCAGAGCAAGATGCCCAGAAAATGACTTTTGTACTTCAAAAAGAAAAGCAGGAAGCCGAAAGAAAGCGGGTGGAAGCGCAAGGTATTGCGGATTATCAGCGTATTATTTCAATGGGATTGACGGATAAACAATTGCAATACGAATCTATAAAATCCCAAAAAGAATTAGCGGCATCACCAAATACTAAAATCATTTTTATGAATAGTAAGGGGAATGCGCCAATTATTCTTTCTGACAAATAGTTTTTGGGGTTAATCGGTTGTTTACCGAATAGCCAAATCGACGATTAACCGATTAAACATAAAAAATGGAATTACCAAAATTTTTACTAGGCGACAACACTGATTTTCCGGAAGATATTTTCATCATTCATCTGGATTATCCACGATTTATTATCAACCTCAAAGATGATGAGGTAGAGTTTATGGAAGAAGCCGAAGACCTTGATGAATCTGAATTGAATGACGAAATGGAAGGGCTTATTGTTCTTGCCAACGACTTTTATGATCGGGAAATGGAACGCTACGAGAAGGAATAAATTTATTTTTTAAATACTTTTCCAATAAAATTTGAGCTGTTGCAAAAGGTGAAACTACCTCGTTTGAATTACTTTTTTTATAAAATCAAACGAGATTGTTTATTTTTGCATATTGCAACAGCATAATCGTTTTAGCATCTTTTATTTCCCCACTTTCAATCAGTGCAAAAGCTTCATCAAAACGATATTCGAGAACCTCAATATTCTCTTGTTCATTATCTGCTCCACCTCCATCTCCCACTTTCATAGTGGAATCATATTCGCCCACAAATAGATGTAAAATTTCGGTTACGGCGCCTGGAGACATGTAGGTTTCAAAAACTTTTCGAACCGTTTTAACACTATAGCCCGTTTCTTCTTCTGTTTCCCTAATGATACATTGCTCTGGTTGATCCTTGTCCAGAAGACCTGCGCAAACTTCAATCATCATTCCAGATTTATTCCCATTGAGATAAGTAGGCAATCGAAACTGGCGAGTCAAAATCACAGTTTTTTCAATCGAATTATAGAGCAGTATAGCGGCGCCATTACCTCGGTCGTATACTTCTCGGATATGAGTCTCTACGGTTTGGTCTTCTTTATGGTACTCGTAAGTTACTTTGTTTAAAATGTACCAATTGTCTGAAAGTAAATCGGTCCGTTTGATTTTTATGATTGGATTATTCATTCGTTGGGATTGTATAAAAAAACGTCCCGATAAATCGGGACGTTAGTTGTTTTATTTCAGAATTGTTTGCTTTCTGTCAGGCCCCACAGAAACAATTTTTATTGGAACTTCAACCGCTGCCTCAATGAATTCAATATATTGTTTCAGTTCTATTGGTAATTCATCATAAGTTGACATTCCTGTTAAATCAGCTTCCCATCCTTTGAATTCTTGGTAAACAGGAGTCACGTTTTCGGGTTCAATGTTGTAAGGAAAATGAGAGATGTTTTTTCCTTTGTAATTGTACTCGGTACATACTTTTAAAGTTGGAAATCCCGATAGAATATCTCCCTTCATCATCATTAATTGGGTTACGCCATTTATTTGAACGGCATATTTAAGCGCTACTAAATCTAACCATCCACAACGTCTTTGTCTTCCTGTTACAGAGCCAAATTCGTTTCCTACGCGTGCCATTGTAGCCCCATCTTCGTCAAAAAGTTCGGTTGGAAAAGGACCACTTCCTACTCGAGTAACGTATGCTTTAAAGATTCCATATACCTCTTTTATTTTATTTGGAGCAATTCCTAAACCAGTGCAAGCACCAGCTGCCGTGGTGTTAGATGAAGTTACAAAAGGATAAGTTCCAAAATCTACATCAAGTAAAGAACCTTGTGCTCCTTCGCATAATATGGCTTTTCCAGCTTTTTGGGCTTGGTGTAAATATTCCTCACTATCTATAAAATCAATTTTTTTCAATTCTTCGATGGATTCAAAGAATTCTTTTTCCATTTCCTCGAGATTGTATTGAATATTTACGTCGTAAAAGGCTATCATCGCTTCATGCTTATCGGCCAACGCTCGGTATCTTTCTTTGAAATCCTCTAGTTCAATATCTCCAACACGAAGACCATTTCTTCCCGTTTTGTCCATGTAAGTTGGACCGATACCCTTTAAAGTAGAACCTATTTTTGCCTTTCCTTTTGATGCTTCAGAAGCGGCATCAAGCATACGATGGGTTGGCAAAATTAAGTGTGCTTTTCTGGAAATTATTAATTTATTTTTGATATCTAAATTAAATTTGGCCAGACCTTCTATTTCTTTTTGAAATACAACAGGGTCAATTACCACGCCGTTTCCAATGATATTTACGGCAGTTTTATGAAAAATTCCAGAAGGAATCGTTCTAAGAACGTGTTTTATTCCGTCAAATTCTAAAGTGTGTCCTGCATTTGGACCACCTTGAAATCGGGCAATAATATCATATTTTGAAGTAAGAACATCAACAATTTTTCCTTTGCCTTCATCTCCCCATTGTAATCCTAGTAATAAATCTACGGTCATTCTCTAATATTTTGTCGTTAGTTTGTTATTATTGTTTGTTGGTACAATTCGCAAAGCGCCAATGCTATTTTTGTCTTTTTGTTCCATATAGATATAAGGAATGATTTGTGATATCTATATCGAATATTTCTTCAATTGTTTTTTTGATACTTTGAATTCTTGGATCGCAAAATTCGATAACCTCACCAGTATCAGTCATTATGATATGGTCGTGTTGTTTGTCGAAATAGGATTTTTCGTAATGTGCTTGATTTTGTCCAAACTGGTGTTTGCGTACCAAGGCTGATTCTAGCAAAAGTTCAATAGTATTGTATAATGTTGCTCTACTCACGCGATAGTTTTTATTTTTCATTTTAATATACAGATTCTCTATATCAAAATGTTCTTCACTGGCATAGATTTCTTGAAGTATAGCAAAGCGTTCGGGTGTTTTACGATGTCCTTTTTTTTCAAGATATAGTGTAAAAACGTTTTTTACAATTTCTTGATTTTTACTATTATCCGTTGAGATGAGTGTCATATTTGGCAAAGATAAATTTTATTTTTCAGTTTAAAAATTTAAGGGTTTAAAAGTTTAAAATCTAAACTAATAACCGCCCAATATTTATACTGATTTCTTAATTTTTGTATTCTCGGGTTACTTTATCGATACCGTCAATTTTCTTGATATTGTCTATTAATTTCTTCAAAATAATATTGTTTTGAACTATTACAGAAATTTGGCCATTGAATATTCCCGCTTCTCCGCTTAAAGAGATACTTTGAATATTTACATTCATATTATCCGAAATTACTTTGGTGAGTTTATTTGTAAGTCCCAAGGTGTCCATTCCGGTGATGTGTAAAATAGCCTTGAATTCTTGTTGTGAGGAGTCTATCCATTTAGCTAAAATAATTCGATAAGCATAATTTGATTGAAGGCTTATAGCATTAGGACAATCTTTTTTGTGTACTTTGATACCCTCGTTTATGGTTATAAAACCAAAAACTTCATCCCCAGGGATTGGGTTGCAACAAGAGGATAATTTATAGTCTAATTTATCATGGTCTGCGCCAAAAACTAGCATATCATAATTACTGCTGAGGACTTGCTTATGAATGTCTTCATTAGCTTTAGTTGGGGAACGCTTGATTTTACTTTTGAAAAAATTAATAAAAGTATTGCTTTTTTGCGTCGCGTAGTCTTTCAATTGTTGGTTCTCAATTGCTCCAATACCTACACGGTAAAATAAATCCAAACTGGTTTTCAGTTTGAAAAAATTGACTAATTCATTAACAACGGATTCGCTTAAGGTAATTTTTAAATGTTTTAACTTTCGAGTTAGTATTTCTTTTCCTTCCTCGGCAATTTTCTTAGTGTTTTCGTTGAGGACATTTTTTATTTTATTTTTTGCTCTCGAAGTGGTTACGTAATCGAGCCAGTTGATAGTTGGTTTTTGAAATTGGGAGGTAATAATCTCAATTTGGTCACCACTTTTTAACTCGTGATTTAGAGGAACCAACTTTCCGTTGACACGAGTTCCTCTTGTTCTAATTCCTATTTCAGAGTGGATGCTGAATGCAAAGTCTAAGGAAGTGGCTCCTTTGGGCAAAGATTTTATTTCCCCTTTAGGTGTAAAGACATAGATTTCTTTTGAATATAGATTAAGTTTAAAATCTTCAACAAAATCAACTGCATTGGTTTCTGAATTCTCTATAGCCTCCTTAAGTAAATTGAGCCAGGCATCTAAGCCACCTTCTTCAGAATCCCCATTTTTATATTTGTAATGTGCAGCATATCCTTTTTCGGCAATTTCATCCATCCGTTCACTTCGTACTTGCACTTCTACCCAACGTCCTTTAGGTCCCATAACTGTTATGTGCAAAGCTTCGTAACCCGTTGATTTTGGAGATGAAATCCAATCACGGAGTCTACTTGGGCTTGGTCTATAATGATCCGTTACAATTGAATATATTTTCCAAGCTAAGAATTTTTCCTCATGCGGAGTAGATTTGTATACAATTCGTAAGGCAAATTTGTCAAATACTTCATCGAAGCTTACCCCTTGGGATAACATTTTTCTCCGAATGGAATAGATTGATTTAGGACGACCTTTTATAATGTAATCTATTCCTTCGGCATCTAAAGTTTTTTTAAGAACATCCGATATAGTTTCGATATAGGCATCTTGCTCTTCTTTGGTTTCTTTTATCTTGCTTAGAATTTCATTATAAACTTCTGGTTCTGTATATTTTAATCCTAAATCTTCTAATGTATTTTTTATTTTATATAGTCCTAATCGATGTGCTAGCGGTGCATAAATATATAATGTTTCAGAGGCAAGTTTTACTTGCTTGGAAGCTTCCATGGAATCCATCGTTTGCATATTATGCAATCTATCGGCTATCTTTATAAGGATTACACGAACGTCATCATTTAGTGTAAGAATCATTTTGCGAAAATTCTCTGCTTGCATCGACACATTCATTTCCTTTTGGACTTTCGAAATTTTCGTTAATCCTTCTACCAATTGGGCAACTTTTGGATTAAACATTCTTTCAATGTCTTCAATTGTTATTGGAGTGTCTTCGACTACATCGTGCATTAATGCTGCTGCAATAGCTGTGGAGCCCAAACCGATTTCTGATGCAACAATTTTTGCGACAGCGATGGGATGAAAAATATAGGCTTCACCTGATTTTCTTCGTTGGTCTTTGTGGGCATCTACGGCGACGTCAAAAGCCTTACGGATAACTTTTTTATCTTCGGCAGTTAAGGTTTGATAACTGATGCGAAGCAATTCTTTGTATTCTTGAAGTATTGCCTTGTTTTCTTTTTCAAAATCTATTTCTAACATAAAGGGGGAATTCAATTTCTAAAAATAGAAATTAGTTTTCAATTGTACAATTTTATAATTCATATATCCCAAATCTAAAACCCTCGTTGCCTTTTGGCTTCAAAAATCAAGATGGCTGCCGCAACTGAAACATTCATACTGTCGATTTCGCCTTGCATCGGGATAATGATATTTTGCGTGGCTGCGTTTCGCCATTCATCGGTCAGACCAGTTGCTTCGGTGCCAACAACCAAAGCGGTTGGAGTTTTATAATCTTGGGTATGGTATGAAGTTGAATTTTGTAAAGTGGCACAATAAAAATTGATTTTTCTGTCTTTTAGAAAAGCAATAATTTCACTTGAAGTTCCTGTCGCAATTTGATTGGTAAACAAACAGCCAACGCTTGATCGAACGATATTTGGATTGAATAAATCACTTTTTGGATTGGCAATAATGACGGCATCCAGATTTGCGGCATCAGCAGTTCGGAGTAAAGCGCCAACGTTTCCTGGCTTTTCAGGAGCTTCTGCAACCAAAATTAATGGATTTTCGGATAATTTTAAATCAGATAATTGCAAGGATTTGGTTTTGGCCACGGCTAAAATTCCTTCGGTAGTATCTCGATAAGCTAGCTTTTGGTATACTTCTTTGGAGATCTCTATTAACTCAATTGATTTCTTGGTCAGTCTTGATATTTCAAATTCCGAAATTAATTCCGGCAAAAATAAAATCGTCTCAATTTCATATTCACCTTTGATTGCTAAAGATATTTCGCGCTGCCCTTCTATTAAAAAAGTTCCCGAATCCTTCCGTGCTTTTGCTTTTTCTTGTAATAAACCCAATGATTTTATAAATGGATTTTGGACCGAAGTGATTTGTTTCATTTTGAACGAAAAATAGTTACGAGGTCTCAAAGTTACAAAGGTTTTGTAGTTTAATTTGCATGGAATTGTTAATTGTATTTGTCAGTTTTAGGATATAAATAAAAAATGCCTAATTTCACAAAGTTAAAATTGAATGGTGAAAAACTACTCTGTCCAAAAATATCAGGAAAGTGATTATGAAAAATGGAATGCATTTATAGCACAAGCCAAAAATGCAACTTTTTTGTTTCATCGTGATTTTATGGAATACCATAAGGATCGATTCGAGGACTATTCCTTAATTGTCTTGGATGATGAAAAATGGGTAGCAGTTCTTCCGGCTAATGTAGTTGACAATCAAGTTTTTTCCCACGAAGGGTTGACCTATGGGGGATTGGTATTATTATTAAACGCAAAATTCTATGATGTAATTTATATTTTTAAAGCGATTCTTAATTTTTTAAATGAGAATGGAATATATAAATTAGTAATAAAAAAAATCCCAACAATATATTGTGAAACTTTTTCTGATGAAATTGATTATTTAATTCATGTTTGTAATGGGAAGACTATTATGAAACACAATATTTCAGTTATTAAATTAGATTCTGATTTTAAAATTTCAAAATCAAGAAGAGAATGTATTAATAGGGGTAAAAAATTAAATTTAGTTATTAAAGAAGAAGAAAGTTTAAATATTTTTTGGAACGACTTATTAATTCCTATTTTAAAAGAAAAATATAATTCAAAGCCAGTCCATTCTCTTGAAGAAATCAGATATTTAAAGACTAAATTTCCCAAAAACATTCGGCATTTTAATGTTTATCATAATAATCAAATAGTCTGCGGAACCACTATTTTTATTACTAAACATGTAGTTAAGCCTCAATATATAGCAGGTAGTGAAAGCAATAACTCCCTTGGAAGTATTGACTATTTATATGATTATTTAATTAATGAAATTGCTAAGGGTAAAACTTTTTTTGATTTTGGTCCATCTCATGAAAATAATGGATTGTCAATTGTAAAAAATATTAATTTTTGGAAAGAAAGTTTTGGGGCCCATTCATTAGTCCAAGAATTTCACGAAGTTGAGACTTCAAAATATACTTTATTAGATACTATTTTAATATGATTAAATTTCTCGATTTGCAAAAAATAAATCAGCCTTATCAAACAGCTTTTCAAGAAAAATTGAAATCGGTTTTAGCAAACGGCTGGTATATTTTAGGAAAAGAAGTCGTGGCTTTCGAAGTTAACTTTGCCGACTATTGCGGAGCAAAATATTGTATTGGTGTTGGTAATGGTTTTGACGCCTTGGTTTTGATTTTTAAAGGGTATATTCAACTAGGAAAGCTGCATAAAGGAGATGAAATAATTGTTCCTGCCAATACATACATCGCCACAATTCTCGCAATTTTAGAAGCTGATTTGATTCCGGTCTTGGTCGAGCCAAAGTTGGAAACCTACAATATCAATCCCGATTTAATTTCAGAAAAAATCACATCCAAAACCAAAGTAATTCTTGTCGTTCATCTATATGGTCAATTAGCTGAAATGGAAAAAATCAATCTAATTGCTATTCAAAATAATTTAATTGTTGTAGAAGATGCAGCCCAAGCCCACGGAGCAATTTCGGATTTCGGAAAATCAGGAAATGTTTCTGATGCAGCCGCTTTTAGCTTTTATCCTGGAAAAAACTTGGGAGCTCTTGGGGATGGAGGAGCGGTCACCACAAATGATGCTGAATTGGCACAAATCATTCAATCGTTGCGTAATTACGGCTCCGAAAAAAAGTATCACACAGATTATATTGGAATAAATTCAAGATTGGATGAATTACAAGCTGCTTTTTTGAATGTGAAATTACCTCATTTAGATGCGGTAAATAATGCAAGGAAAGCTATTGCAAAACGTTATTTGTCAGAAATTAAAAACGATAAAATAATTTTGCCTTTTTGGGATTTATCAGATAATCACGTGTTTCATTTATTTGTAATTCGTACAGAAAAAAGGAAGGAATTACAAGATTATTTAAAAGAAAACGGAATTGAAACGATGATACATTATCCTATTCCGCCACACAATCAAAAAGCTTTTTCAAATTGGAATGATTTAACCTTCTCAGTTACCGAAAAAATTCATGATGAAATTTTGAGTTTGCCAATGAGTCCAGTATTGACTATAGTAGAAGTGGATTTTATTATTTCAATTTTAAACAACTATTAAATGGAAATAATTAATAAAATAAAACAATTTTGCTTTGTTGCTTTGCGAATCAAAAAGTATGAAATGATGTCAGATTGTGAAAGAGTTATAGGTAAGCCAATAAAGTATAATCCTTTGTTATTAAAGGGAAAAGGAATAATTTCTTTTGGTAAAAATGTCCAAATAGGAGTTGTTGCATCCCCTAATTTTTTTTCACATTACACCTATTTAGAGGCTAGAGAAGAATGTAGTGAAATTATTATTGGCGACAATGTAGCTATTAACAATGCTTTTTCGATAGAGTGTTCTTCTAAAGTTGTTATTGAAAATGATGTTTTAATTGGGGTAAATTGTTCTTTTATTGATAATGACGGACACGATTTGGCAATTGAAAAACGGAATATTGGAAGCCCTAAAACGGCTCCGATTCATATTCATCAAAATGTGTTTTTAGGCTCTAATGTTACTATTTTAAAAGGAGTCACCATTGGGAAAAACTCGATAATTGGCAATGGTTCCGTTGTGACTAAAAATATTCCAGAAAATGTAGTAGCTGCTGGAAATCCTGCAAAATTTATTAGAAATTTATAGAATTGAAAATCTTAAAACAAAATAAATTACTAAAAATATTATCACTGAATTCTATTTCGGTTATTGTAAGTTTTTTTTTGGGAATCGCTTCAACCAAGATTGTTTCGGTTTTTATGGGAACTTCGGGAATGGCTTTGCTGGGGAGTTTCAAAAACTTTACTTCGATGTTCAAATCGATGTCTACTATAGGAATCAGCAACCTAGTTGTAAAATTAGTAGTCGAAAACAAAAATGACAAGAAGGAACTTTCCATCATTTATTCTACTTTTTTTTGGGTTTTTCTATTGATTTCAGTTGTTTTAGGCGGCGTAGTTTTGATTTTTGCGGGATTCATTGCTGATTTTTTGTTTTTCAATAATAAATGTGTTATTCCAATTCAATTTTTTGGTTTGTTGTTGCCATTGGTCATTATAAATGCTTTTTGGATGGCCATTTACAATGGTTTGGAAGAATTCAAAAAAATTGTTTTTATCCAAATCATTTCTAATATTCTTGTTTTTGGACTCACGGCATTTTTAATTTGGAAGCAAAATATTTTTGGAGGGCTTTTATCGGTTGCTTTGAGCGAATTGATTATGGTAATAGTGACTTTTTTATTTGTCAGAAGAGACAAGGCTTATTTTCAATTCGATCTAAAAAGGATTATAAGTGAAAAGTATTTTGATGCCATTCTGAAATTTTCATCTATGGCTTTGCTAAGTGCTGTAATTGTTCCAATGACATTAATGTTGATTAGAAACCACATTGTGAATCAAAATTCTATTGAGGAAGCTGGAATTTGGGATGCTGTAAATAGATTGTCTAGTTTTTACATGATGATTTTTAGTTCAGGATTGTCCTTATATTATATGCCCAAGTTGGCATCACTAAAAACGGATAATGAATTTAAGGACGAACTAAAATCCTATTTTAAGGTTTTTGTTCCGCTGTTTGTAATTATGCTGATTGTGGTGTTTTTATTCAAAGGATTTATGATAGATTTAGCTTTTACGCCTGCGTTTTCAAGGATAAAAGAAGTGTTGATTTGGCAGCTTTTAGGCGATTTGTTGCGGATAATGACTTTGGCTTTTGGTTACCAAATTGTTGCCAAGGCAATGATTAAAAAATATCTAATTATCGAAATAACATTCAATCTATTGTATCTGTTTTTGTCTTATTATTTGGTACGAATCTCCTCTTTCGAAGGCGCTTTGCAAGCTTATTTCTTTGCCAATTTATTTTTGTTAGTTTTAATTTTTTATATATTTAGGAAATTATTTCAAGTAAGATACTAATTATTCCAAACCTGTAAATACTTTTCTGCAATTTTGATATAATGATGTTCCTTTTCGATAAAGGCTCTTGCCCGTTTGCCAATGGCAATTATTTCATCTGGATTATCAATCAAAAATGACAATTCATTGACTAATGATTCTACATCGGGTAAAGCATTTACTGCAACTCTTTCGGTCAAATTAAAATGTTGTGTAAACTCATTTTCGGAACCTGTAAAGACCACTTTCCCTTTTGCCATAGCTTCTAGTGCATTGTACCCTTGGTCATAAGCATAAACTTGATCGAGTAGAATATGGGCTTTATTGTAAAGCGTAATATATTGATTATACGGGATGTTTTCAGAAATTAGTATTTCAACTTTGTTGCTGTATTTTTCCTTGATTTTGGCTAAAGCTTTTTCGAAAAATGGAATCCCTTTTTTGATATAACTCCCACGATTGATTCCTAAAAATATAACAATGCGGGTATTGATTTCTAATTTATTATATTCAATGATATCAGTATTGATGGGGTTTGGAATAAAACTGGGTTTGTATCCCATTGCTTCCAATGGAATTTTATAATCTAAATCTGACGCAATTAAAGAATTACAATTGTCGTGTAGCCAATCAAAAGTTTTTCTATAGTTTTTAGTTCTGTATTTTAAAGGAAATTTAAACTTTTTCTGCAATGAATTATCTTCAAAATATGGCGTTAATACTGAATATTTTAATTCTTTTTTGAACAAATAGTCAATAATGGGAGTGTCATCGCCACAGACTAACAGACTCCGACTTTCAATATTTGCAAACACTTTTTTATAAAGAAACCGAGCTAAAAATGGATAGGTTTCAATAGCATCTGAATTGATTAATTGTACGTGATTGTAACCTTTTAGTTTTGGAAGCAAGAAATAAAATCGAATAGCTCTTTCAATTTTTTCTAAATCTATTTTCGTTATTTTATAAACTAGATTGACGCATTTTTGTATTAACCAAAATCGAGATAAAAAAGTGGAATCAAAAGAATAATCAACATCGTATTTCTTGAAATTATCGCCGGTAGCCACTGTAATTACCTCGTGACCTAGAGAAACGAGACCCTCTTTTAAAGAATTATGCAATCGGCTGTATTCTCCTAACAAAAGTATTTTCATTTGGCTGACATAAATTTCTATATTTGTGTAAATATACTAACAAATTGACAAACGAATTTAAAAACCAAGATCTAGAAATTCTGGTTTCGACAATGAATCGAAACACTTTGGATTTTTTGATTCCTATGTTTCCTTTTTGTCATTTTTCCGAGTTTTCCATTTTGATTGTGAATCAAACCCAAGAAAATAATTTGTTGCATTCCGATTTTTTGTCTGTTAGAGTAATTAATTCTTTTGAAAAGGGCTTGTCCAAAAGCAGGAATTTGGCTTTGAAAAATGCTAAAGGAAAAATAGTTTTACTCACAGATGATGATGTGGTTTTTGAAACTGATTTTCAAGGAAAAATAATTGATTCATTTAATAAGTATCCTAAAGCGACCGCCATAACTTTCTGTATTAAAAATGTCAAGGGTGATTTGTTTAAAAAGTATCCAAAGCACCTGAAAAAATTGACAAGTAAACTTGACGTCTTTCAATATATGTCTGTTGAAATAGTTTTAAATATGACTATTATTCACCAATTAAATTGTAAGTTTGACGAAGATTTTGGCTTGGGAAGTAGGTTTCCTTTAAATGAAGAAAACATATTTATGGTTGATTTATTAAAATTTAAACAATCATTATTTTTTGTGCCAAAAGTTATTTTATCTCATCCAGCAAATGTGTCTGATACCAAAGTAAACTTCTGGGATAAATATTACATTCAAGGAGCATTTTTAGCTCGTATAAATGATGATTCAAACATTTATTTGTTTGCAAAATTATTTTTTGACCTAAAACAAAGAAAGCTAAAAGTGTGTCAAATATTTTCTGCCATAAAAAGCGCAAATAAAGGTAAAAATGATTTCTATAATTTAAAGAATGAAAACAAAAACAACACTTAATAAAATTCAACTACTGAAAATTCCTGTTGTAGAGGATACACGCGGTAATTTAGGGTTTATTCAGAATGGTTTTTTTTCATTTGAATTTAAGAGGATTTATTATCTTTTTGATGTTCCTAGCAATGCTTATAGAGGAGGACATTCTCATATTGACCAAAACGAAGTTCTTATTGCTTTGAGCGGTAGTTTTGAGGTAGTTCTTAATGATGGATTTGAAAAAAAGTCGTTCTTTATGAATAATCCTAATTTTGGATTGCATATTCCCACAGGAATTTGGAGAGAATTACAAAATTTTTCATCTGGAGCTGTTTGTTTGGTCGTGGCTCAAGATGTTTTTGATGAGGCTGATTATATTCGTGATTACGGAGTGTTTTTAAAAAGTAAAAAATGAGACTTTTGTATATTACTCCTTATGTTGAAGGCGTTGGCGGTGTGCCAAGAGTTCTGTCGGTGAAGACAAACTATCTTATCAATAAATGGAATTATGACATCAGTATTTTAGCCACAAACTCTGGAACTACAAATACTTTTTATGATTTTAATGAAAAAATTCATTTTCATAGTGAAAAAGCTATAGGTAAAAATTTAGTTTATATATATAATTATTCTAAAATCATCAATAAATATATTGAACTTATAAAACCTGATATTGTTATAGTTTGTGATAATGGTTTTAAGGGATATTGTGTTCCGTTTTTACTTTCAAAGGACATAAAAATAATATTTGAAAATCACGCAACTAAGTATATTGTTGATAAAAAAGATACTTTAATTTCTAGATTTCTAAATATTGGAAGGTTCAAATTTTATGATATTTGTGTGTCAAAATATGACAAATGTGTAATTTTAGTAAAGGAATCAAAAAAAGAATTTACCAGCGATAATCTTGTCTTAATTCCTAATGCTCTGTGGTTCTCTACGGATAAAAAAGCGGAATTAAATAATAAAAAAGTTATAGCGATTGGACGACATAGTTATGAAAAAGGATTTGATAGAATGCTAGATATTTGGAAAAAAACAATTGTGAATTATCCAGATTGGACTTTAGATATTTATGGAAAATCAAATACTGAAATAGATTTAGAGGATTATGCTAAAAAAATAGGTGTCCAGAAAAAAGTTTCTTTCTATGGTAATTTTGATGAAATTATTGATAAATATTTAAATGGCTCTATATATATAATGACTTCGAATTATGAAGGCTTCGGAATGGTTTTGATTGAAGCGATGGCATTTGGTTTGCCTGTGATTGCCTATGATTGTCCAGTTGGTCCAAGTTCTGTAATCACCAATAACGTTGATGGTTATTTAATTGAAAATGGAAATGAAGAACTGTTTGTCAAAAAACTTTCAGCACTTATGGGAAATCAAGATTTAAGAAAACAATTAGGTCAAAACGGTCAAGAATCGGTTTTGCGATTTGATTTAGATACCATTATGAATCAATGGAAATCACTTTTTGAAGATCTTGCAAAAAATAATTCAATTTTTTAAAGAACAGAAATAACCCAATTTATATAAATCAAAAAGTAATAAAGAAGGCTTTTTAGAAAGTAGATTTTGTTCCATTTTTCTTTCTGTTTTTTGGAATAAAAATGAAATAAAAGGGGTTAAATGCAAACTTTCCGACAAAGTCGAAACTTTCAAGAGTTTAGATTCAGAAAGGTCTAAAGCATCAGTTTCCGTAATTAATCTCAGATTTTCTAGAGCAATTTTGGTTTTCTCTAAAAACTGTTGTGAGGTTTCCAAACCAAGATGATAAGTAGTATTTTCGATGTGTGTAACTAAAATTCCTTTTTTTTCTAAATCGGATAAAAACACCAAATCTTCATAACCATATTTTGTAATTGACTCGTCAAAAAGGGTTTCTAGGAAAAGCTTTTTATTTATCAATAAATTGGATGTCAATGCTCGGCTATTTGGCTTTTCGTTTCTTACTTTTAAGGAAAGTGCTTCTCTTTTATTGCCATAAATCCAACGCAGCAGTTTTTCTTTTTCTGGTTTTTCTTTTTTATACTGGATTCCTCCAAAAACAACAAGATTCTCAATATTATTGGTTGTTGAGATGTAATTTTTTATAAAATTATTTTGAGTTGGAAAAGTGTCGCAATCTAAAATGAGTAAGTAGTCGTGTTTTGCTTTTTCCGCTAATGAATTGATGTTTTTCCCTCTTCCAAGATTGTTGCTATTTACAAAAAAAGAACAATTTTCAAGTGAATTTATAATTTCATTTTCTTCATTCAATTTTGAATTGGAATCGTCATCTTGACACAAAATTTCAAAATCTATTTTGGACTCCAAGCATTGTTCTTGTAATTCCGAAACTAATGGGAATACATTGTAATTAAATGTTGGAATAAGTATCGAAAGCATTACACCGGTTTTTGAACCACTTCAAAAAGTTTCATGTCTTCACATTTCAACGTTTTGGATGGAAATTTCATCAATAACGCATAATCGTGAGTAGCCATAATAACAGTTTTTCCGGTGGCGTTTATTTTTCTCAAAACATCAAGCACTTCTATGCTAGTTTGGGGATCAAGATTTCCTGTTGGTTCATCAGCAAGAATGAATTCAGGGTCGTTGAGTAAGGCTCTGGCAATGGCAACTCTTTGCTGTTCCCCACCAGAGAGTTGGTGTGGCATTTTATTGGCAAATTCCTTCATGCCTACTTTGTCCAGCACTTCGTCAATTTTATTTTGCATTTCGGTATTGTCTTTCCAACCTGTTGCTTTCAAGACAAATAGTAAATTGTCTTTCACAGTACGATCCGGCAATAATTTGAAATCTTGAAAAACAAATCCAATCTTTCTTCTCAAAAATGGGATATCATCCTCTTTTAGACTGACCAAATCAAAATTTACAATAGTGCCTTCTCCTTCAGCCAAAGGCAAATCGGCATAAAGAGCCTTCATAAAGCTACTTTTACCTGAACCGGTTTTTCCGATGATATAAATGAATTCACCATGATTTACTTCAAGATTTACATTGGACAAAATGATTTTTCCGCCTTGAGTAATAGTTACATTTTTTAAAGACAATACCGGTTGTGACATAGTAGATTTTGTTTATTGTGTAAAAGTAGCAAGATAACGCTTGCATTCAAAATAAATTTTATTCAACATAGGAGAATTTCTAAAAAGTTCATGCCTAAAGAAGCACTTTCGAAAGAATATTCCAAATTCCGTTTCCAAATTGTTTAAAAAGATGTTCATAATAAAAATAAATAGCACTCCGTTATAGCCCTAAGAATACGATACATTTGAATTATTAAACCAAATCCACAATGCGTAAACTTTCTCGGCTTTTATTACTGCTTATTTTTGTTCAGGCTACATCTGTTACTGCACAAAAATCCGCAATTTACACCCATGATTCAAAAGATTTCGACAAAGCTCTTTCCTTGTTTAATGATGCCCAATACCCATCGGCTCAAATAATTTTCGAAAAAGTAAAGTCGGCTGTGGCCAATGAAGAATTGAGGTCTGATTGCTCTTATTATGTTGCTAGTTGCGCCATTAGAACTAACCAGGCAGACGCTGGTGATTTAATGGAACGTTTCGTTTCGGACTATCCCACAAGTATAAAACAAAATAAGGCTTGTCTTGAAGTGGCACATTATTATTTCAATCAAGAGGATTTTCCTCATGCTTTACAATGGTTTGAAAAAGTAGATGAAATAAATTTAATAAGCAGCGAAATAGACAAATTCAATTTCCAAAAAGGATATAGTTTATACAGTTCGAAAAATAAAAAGGAGGCCAAAAAATATCTGAATAAAGTGGTTAATTCAGATGAATATGGTTCGCAAGCCAAGTATTATTTGGGATTTATGGCTTATGAAGGCAATGACTACGAGCAAGCCACAAAGTATTTTGACCAAGTTTCTGGCACGGAAAAATACAAGGAAAAATTATCGTATTATCAAGCTGATATGAACTTTAAGCAGGGTAATTTTGAAAAAGCGATTAATATAGGCGCCAAATCGATGGAGAAATCAAATGCTTTAGAAAAATCAGAATTGAATAAAATCATTGGCGAAAGCTATTTTAATTTGCAACAATACGATAAATCCATTCCGTATTTATCTGCTTACAAAGGTAAAAGGGGCAAGTGGAACAATACCGATTTCTATCTACTAGGGTATGCTTATTATATGCAAAAAGATTTCGAAAACGCCATTTCCCAGTTCAATAAAATCATAGGAGGTAATGATGCCGTAGCACAAAATGCCTATTATCATTTGGGAGAAAGTTACCTTAATTTAGAGAAAAAACAACAAGCCTTGAATGCTTTCAAAAACGCTTCAGAAATGGGATTCGACGCTTCGATTCAAGAAGATGCCAGTTTGAATTATGCTAAATTGAGTTACGAAATTGGGAATTCCTATCAAATTACTCCAACCGTTTTGATGGACTTTATAAAGAAATATCCAAATAACACCAGTAAATCTTACATTGAAAAGCTGTTGATTGATTCCTATATTTCTTCCAAAAACTACAAGGAAGCCTTAGTTTTTTTGGAAAAGAATAAATCGCCCGAAAACAAATTAGCCTATCAAAAAGTTGCTTTTTATCGCGGATTGGAATTGTATACCGATGGCAAATATCAAGAAGCCGCAACACTATTTGAGAAATCCATCCAAGAGCAAATAGATGCTATTTTTACTGCTAAAGCCACATTCTGGAAAGGGGAAACCGAATATGTTTTGGACGATTTTAAAAATGCGATTCTGAGTTACAAACAATTTATTGGTTTGGCTCGAGCCAAGGAAACACCTGAATATATAAACAGCAATTACAATATTGCTTACGCTTATTTTAAGTTGAAGGAATATGAGCAAGCGGGTAATTTTTTCGAAAACCAGATTGAAAAAGTTAAGGACGACAAGGTTCGTTTGAATGATTCCTACCTGCGTTTGGCCGATTGCCGATTCGTGACTTCAAAATATACGGCGGCTTTGGAGGCCTATAATAAGGTAGTCGAACTAAAAAGTGTCGACGCTGATTATGCTTATTTTCAAAAGGCTATTTGCTATGGTTTTGTTTCTAAAAACGAAAAAAAAATTGAAGAACTCAACGCCTTTTTGAAACTGTATTCAAAATCAGAATATAGGGATGATGCCTTGTTCGAGCTAGGGAATACGTATGTGGCCGAGAACAAAAAAGACCTTGCCATTGACACATACGACCGCTTGAACACTGAATTCAAAAAAGGTTCTTACACCTCAAGAGCGATTTTGCGTCAAGGATTGATTTATTATAATTCAGATAAAGACGAACAAGCCTTGACAAAATTCAAGAAAGTGGCCGCAGATTTTCCTAAAACTCCCGAAGCTTTAGAAGCTGTTGCAACAGCTCGATTAATTTATGTGGACAACGGTAAAGTAGATGAATACGCTGCTTGGGTTCGAACTTTGGATTTTGTAGCCGTCACTGATGCTGAATTAGATAATGATACTTATGAAGGACCCGAAAAACAATATTTGCAAAACAATACCAAGCAAGCTATCGCAGGATTTATTGGTTATGTTTCAAAATTCCCAAATGGAATTCACGCCTTAAAAGCTAATTTTTATTTGGCTCAATCTTATTTTTCTGATGCACAGGAAAGCAAATCAATTCCCAATTATGAATTTGTGGTTACTCAACCTCGAAGCGAATTTACGGAACAATCTTTGTCGCGATTGGCTCAGATTTTCTTAAAAGACAACAACTGTGACAAAGCAATTCTAGTATTGTCACGATTGGAAAACGAAGCCGATTTTCCTCAAAACAAAACCTTTGCCCAATCTAATTTGATGCGCTGTTATTACGACAAAAAGGATTATGACAATTCGGTTGTTTATGCCGAGAAAGTTTTGGAAAACCCCAAAACCGATTCTACTGTAAAAAGTGATGCGCAAATTATTGTGGCAAGAGCGGCAATGCAATCAGGTGATGAAGCTAAAACTCGTGCAGCTTATGCCAAATTGCAAACTATTGCCAAAGGAGAATTGGCCGCCGAAGCCTTATATTATGATGCCTATTTTAAAAACAAAGACGGAAAATTTGAAGCTTCAAACACAGTAGTTCAGAAATTAGCCAAAAATTATTCGAGTTATAAATATTTTGGTGCCAAAGGATTAATTCTGATGGCGAAGAATTATTATGAATTGAAAGACAGTTTCCAAGCGACGTATATCTTGGACAACGTAATAAAAAACTTCACGGATTACCCTGATGTCGTTTCAGAAGCACAGAGAGAATTGGACAACATTAAAAATGAAGAATCAAAAACTAATTCATCCATTCAAAATTAGACTGATAGATAATAGACGAATAGATAATAGAAAAAGTAATTATGAGTGAATTTAAAAGACACAATTTTAAAAAACTAAAAATATGTCAAATGGCGATGGAATTGGCAAAAGAAATTTTTAAATTATCTTCAAGTTTCCCAAGCTCAGAAAAGTTTGGGCTGACTAGTCAAATGAATAGATGTTCTGTTTCTATGCCTTCTAACATCGCTGAGGGTTCAAGTCGAACTAATAAATCCTTTAGTCATTTTTTAGATATTTCTTTAGGTTCGTCATTCGAACTTCAAACTCAATTGTTGTTAGCTAATAGTCAAAATTATATTGCCGATGAATTATCACAGTATATTGAAAATAAAATAGAAGAATTTCAAAAAGCAACAATGTCTTTTCAAAACACATTAAATCAATAATTTATGTTAAATAGTCTATCGTCTTTTTGTCTATTATCTATCTGTCTATTACAAACCCAATTTTCCTTCGCTCAAAAGAAAGAAGAAAACATCGGTACAGAAGTGGTAAATGTGGTGAAAACCTACACGCCAACAATTTCGGATGCCTTTAAGGTAAAGGAAACTCCGGCTCTTGAGGAGGAAGGAAATGCTAAAAAAGAATCCATAAAATACACTATTTTTTCCTTTCCCGTGGCTTCTACATTCACGCCTTCGAAAGGAAAAGCGGAAGGCATCGAAAAAGAAGAACAAGCACATTTATTTCAAAATTATGCGACTTTTGGAGGGGGAAACTATGGGGTTTTAAATGGCGAATTGTTCTTAAACCATAATCTTAATTCAGCCGATTATGTTGGGGCAATACTAAGCCATTTTTCCTCGCAAGGCGGAATTAAGGGTGTTGAGGTATCGGATAATTTTAATGAAACTGCCGTGGATTTAACTTTTGGAACAAACAGAAAAAATTTGTCTTTGAATTTAGATTTGGGCTATCAAAACCAAATATATAATTGGTACGGTTTGCCAGCTAGTTATGATAGCTTAACCTCTGAAGAAAGAGCTGCTTTATTAAGAGTAGCAAATGAAGGACAAAGTTATAATAATTTATATTTTGGTGGTAAAATAACTTTTAGCGAAAGTGTTTTTAAAGTTGCGAGTCTAAAATTAAATCATTTTTCGGATGCTTTTGGCTCTTCAGAAAATAGATTTTATCTGAAGCCTTCTTTTGAATTAAATATCAATGAAAAACTTATAAAAACAAATGCGATTGTTGATTATTTGGGAGGAAGTTTCAAAGGAAATTATTGGAATACAAACTCAATACAATATGGCTATGCCAATTTTGGGGTTGTCCCTACCTTTGAACTGAACGAGCAAGGTTGGAAGGTGAATATCGGAGCCGCACTGTTTTATAGTTTGGACACGAAAAACAACAATAATCAACTTTTAATTTATCCAAAAATTAACGCTTCATTCAATGTTGTTGATGATTTGATGCTATTTTATGTGGGGGCAGAAGGGAATCTAGAGCAAAACACCTATTACGATTTTGCAAATGAAAATCCTTTTGTTTCTCCTAGATTGACCATTGCTCCAACCGACAAACAATACGATCTTTTTGCAGGATTGAAAGGGAAATTGACCAACAACATTAGCTATAATATTCGGGGTTCCTATGTTAATGAAAGAAACAAAGCCTTGTTTAAAAGTAATGAATACGCCAACTCTACGATGAAGGAAGGCTATACATTAGGGAATTCCTTTGAAGTGGTTTATGATGATATGAAAACACTGAGTTTTTATGGAGAATTCAAAGCCGATTTATCAGAAAAGGTTTCTTTAGTTATCAATGGTACTTTTAGTAGTTATACGAATGACATTCAAAAAGAGGCTTGGAATTTACCCGCAATAAAGTTGGATTCCAAAATTGATTTTAATATTACAGAAAAATGGTATGCTGGTGCCAATGTTTTTTTTGTGGGCGAACGAAAAGAGGAACAATCTTATATGACCTCATTGGTTATTGATCCGAGAGTAGTGAAAAATTTAGCTGGTTATTTTGATGTCAATGCCCATGTTGGATTTAAATACAGTGAAAAACTAACTGCTTTTTTGAGAGCCAATAACATCACGAACCAAAACTATCAAAAATGGCAGAATTATCCCGTTCAGGGACTTCAAGTGGTTTTAGGGGCTAATTATAAATTTGATTTTTAGGTGAATTAATAGCAAAGGGAGCAAAGCTTTGCGCAAAGACAAAGAAAGATTTTCTTTTCTGGATTCAAATGTTCTTGAGGTTAAATATATTTATTGAAATTAATTTTATAAAAACAACTTTGCGAACCTTGCGAACAACTTACCATACTTTGTAGTTAAATTTTTCCAATGACTTTCAAACAGAAAATACATCATCATTATTTACAATTAGTCCAAGACCGAATCGATGTTTTCAGAGATATGATTGCTGCTTTAACCGAAGATTCTAAGAACGATGCCAAAGGTTCAGCAGGCGACAAGCACGAAACCGCTTTGTCGATGATGCACATCGAGCAGGAAAAACTCAATCATAAATTGAAGGAAGTATTGGTTCAAAAAGCTATTTTAGAAAAAATTGACTCCACAACAATTGCCAAAACGATTATCGTGGGTAGCTTGGTCAAAGCCAATGGAATTTATTTGTACTTGAGCGTTGCGTTACCCAAAATCAATGTTGAAGGAATCAATGTTATTGCTTTATCGCCGCAATCTCCATTAGGAAATAAACTTCTAGGGATGCAAGTGAATCATGCTTTTGAAATAAATACTACCAATTACATTATTCAAGAAATTTTGTAAAATTCATTTAAAAATTGAAAAATATTTTATGTTTAAACGATTCTAGTTAAGATAATTGAGTTTAAAAATATAGTTTTACCACATGACACTTGTTTTATTATCTAATCTATTTTTTTGAATATAGAAATAGATACCTACATAGCAATATTTTTAAAGAAATTAATTAGATTTGCAATACTTATTAAACAGTAATTAAATTAAAATCTTCTTACAAATGAAAAAAATATCAATTTTATTAATGTTTTTTACTATTATAAGTTGTTCAAATTCAAATCAGACTTCTTTAGAATCTTTAAATACACAAAGAATAACTGCTTTCAGTAATCTTGAAGGAACTTGGATTTTAAAAAATGTACTAATGGGAGATGCCTTGGATGCCCCTTGTGGTTTTATGAACGAAGGTAAAGTGAAAGAAATGAATGTAACTTTTACTTCTGAAAAATTGACAGAAACCGAGTGTATGAAACTGTATGGTCAATCCTCAGTCAATGAATTTATGGGTGGTTACACTATCTTGTCTTATGATGCCGCAACAAAGACGGGTAAAATAAAGTTCGAGTCATTGTTTTCAACCAAAATGGCATCGGTTGATCCTAATTTTATGGATTGTGAAAACCGTTATTTTTCTTATTTAGAAAAAGCAGAAGATTTTAAAATCGAAAACGGAAAATTGCAATTAAGCAAAACCTACCGACTTGCTTACGATAATGCTGGTAATTCGCCTTTTGATAACATTTATAATAATGTGCTTTATTTTGATAAAAAGTAACCTCTAAATAAAGAATTATTTTTGAAAACTTAATAGTTGTTTCATTGCGAAATTATCTTTAGGTTTTTTATTATTGCCCTTTTTATGTAAAAAATGATCCAATTTGAAAGTTTCAAATGTGTTCTTTCTGATAAATTTTTTTATAATTGGTACTACATTAATCTTGTGAGTATTACCTATTTTTAACTATTTATAATCTTGATTTTTATAATTTCCCAACTTCTCATTTCCCACAGTTGAAACTGTGAGCTATTGTTTTGTTTAGCTTTTGCTTGTATTGCCCACGGTTTCAAACGTGGGATTTTATTAGTTTTCACACAAAAAACCTACAGAACCTTATTGTTTGATTTAGTATTTTGTTTTTTAACTATCTATTTCACAACAGTGTTATATATTACAACTAAATATAACATAATGTTAAATCAACTTCATTTTTTGTAGAAAACTCTCTAAAACATTAAAAAAACCGAGATTCCCTAATGAATTTTTTCGTAATTTTGGCACCCTAAAAAGTTTGACTTTAAAACGAAATCCAATTATGAGCAAAACAATGACAGTCGACATCTTGTCGAGTATTAAAGGAGCACAGCCCTCAGAGTCCGTGAACCAATTATTTGAGGTAATTAAAAATGCAATTCCATCAAATAATAATACTGTAAATAATGTCCATCATAATTGTTTGTCTGTAAGTGATTTAAGAGAAGATGTCGTGATAGCCAGTTCGGCTATAGAGAAACAACTCATTATAGAAAATTTCCCGAGCAAGAAAAATGGTTTTTTAGTGGTTGCTAAAGTTATAGAAGGATAAAATGGATTCTCAGATAAAAAAAATACACCAACAACTGGTGTCAAAACAAATAACTTGCACCGCTTTGGTACAAGAAAAATTAGACCTACTGAAACAAAATACCTACAACTCTGTAAATTCTTTGTTGGATACTTTGGCGCTAGATTTAGCCGCAAAAGTTGATGCCAAAATTGAAAAAGGGGAAGCAATAGGTTTGTTAGAAGGAATTCCTTTTGGAATTAAAGATGTATATATGTTGCAAGGAACATACACTACTGCAAGTTCTGAGTTGTTGAGAAATTACAAATCACCTTACACGGCTACTGCCATTCAAAAATTATTAGATGCAGGTGCCATTCCATTAGTAAAAGAAAACTGTGATAGTTTTGGTCACGGTTCTTCCAGTGAAAACACCATTTTTGGCGCTGTAAAAAATGCTATTGACCCATCATTAGTTGCTGGAGGTTCAAGCGGAGGTTCAGCGGTTAACGTTGCCAAAGAATATACTGCGTTTTCCATTGGTGGCGATACAGGCGGTTCGATTCGTCAGCCTGCTGGGTACAATCATATTTATGGTTTTAAACCCACTTACGGAAGAATCTCTCGATTTGGATTGATGGCTTATGCGTCTTCTTCGGATTGTGTTGGTCCATTGGCAAAATCCATTGAGGATATTCGAATTGTGTTGAATGTAATGAGTGGGAAAGATCCAAAAGATCAAACGTCAATTCCTTCAACGGAAATTAGTGAAGTTGCAATTGCAACTTCTGCCATAAAAACAGTTGGGTATTTTAAAAACTTTATTGAAAGTGATGCCATCGATGGGCAAATAAAAGGTGATTTTTTGGCAACTATCGAAAAGTTGAAAGCCAAAGGAATTAAAGTAAAGGAATTGGATTTTTTCAAATCGGATATTTTAGTTTCTACCTATTATACATTGGCAATGGCAGAAACGGCTTCGAATTTATCTCGTTTAGACGGAACCAATTATGGAAATCGTATTGAAGCCGAGAATCTAATTGAAACTTATGCGGTAACTCGTTCTGAAAACTTTTCGGAAGAAACAAAACGCAGAATTGTGGGTGGAAACCAAGTATTGTCTCAAGGATTCTCGGATGAAATCTATTTAAAAGGATTGGCTTTAAGAGATCAAATTTCAGAAAATTTCAGCAAAGATTTTCAAGAAGTCGATATTATTTTATCACCAGTTACACCAAACACTCCGCCTAAAATTGGAGACAGTTTAAAAGATCCCTTGGCGATGTATTTGTCAGATGCTTATACCGTTGGTTTTAGTTTGGGACAATTGCCCACTTTAACCGTGCCACATGGGACAAGTACAGGATTGCAAATTACGGCAGCAAAAAACAATGATGAATTAGTATTGCAATTTGCAAACTTCTTAAAAGATACATTATAATGGAATTGGAGCAATTAACAGCGGCAATAAAAGCCCACGATTTAGAATTGGTAATCGGACTGGAAACACACGTTCGATTGAATACCAAAACCAAGTTGTTTTGTTCTTGTGCCAATCAAGAAATAGAAACACCTAACGAAAATATATGTTCGGTTTGCACTGGACAAATGGGAGTTTTACCTGCCTTAAATAAAGAAGCAATTACTAAAGCAATTTATTTTGGAAAAGCGGTGGATTCGTCATTTAGTAATGAAGTGATCTCTTGGGATAGAAAGCATTATGAATACCCAGACAATCCGAAAAACATTCAAATAACACAATTTCATAATCCAATAATTCCTGACGGACACGTGTCTTGTTACCGAAATGATGGTACTCAATTTACAGTGAATTTAACTCAGGTTCATATTGAAGAAGATGCTGCGAAATTGATGCACGAAAAGAAAATTTCCTTAGTCGATTTTAATAAAGCAGGAGTTCCATTAATTGAAATTGTTACGGAACCTTGTATTAGAAACATTGAAGATGCTTCGACTTATGCGCAATACATTCAGCGTATTGTTCAAAACTTAGGGATCTCTGAAGCGAATTTAGAAAAAGGCGAATTCAAATCGGATGTTTCGGTGTCTTTACGCAAAAAACACAGTTACGAATTGAATCCAAGAACAGAAATCAAAAACTTGAACTCGTTTAAGTTTATGGTCGAAGCTTTGAAGGAAGAAGTGGAAAAACAGTTCAATTATTACATTGAGCATAAAGAGTTTCGTCCAGATCAAACTACAGTTTTGTGGGATGCTGATTTGAAGCAAACCAAAGTAATGCGTAAAAAAGAATTCGAAGCCGATTACCGTTTTATATCGGAACCCGATTTACCTTTTGTAAATATCAAAGCGGAGATTGAAGCGATTAAAGTGGATACAAGCGCTTTGCCGTATGCTGTTGAATCTATTTTGATTAACGGTGGTGTTTTGCCACAAGATGCCAAGTTTTTCACGGCAGACAGGTTGCGTTCGCAAACATTTGTAGTAATAAATAACGAAATTAAAGACCCTTCGTTTGTCGCCAAGACTTTGGCAAACAACATGAAGGCAGAAGATTATGCTGAAATCCATAGTATTGAACATTTAACGGATATTTTTAAATTATTTAAAGCCGAGAAAATCACTGCGGTTTTAGTTCAAAATGCAATTACGGAGTATTTAAAAGATCGAACTTTTGACTATAATAAGTATTTTGAAGAAAACACGATTTCAGAAGATAAAATCCAGGAAGTTATAGCTACTGTACTTTCGGAAAATGAGGCTGTTGCCAATGATATTAAAGCTGGAGACCAAGGAAAAGCAGGTATTTTGGTTGGTAAGGTTTTAGGTGTTATCGGAAAAGGAGCCAATGGAAAAGTAATTCGTCAAATTATTTTAGACAAATTAGGTGCTGACGCTGTTTTAGAAAAAAATACTGTAGAGACAAGTCGCGACTTGTCTGTATCGGTTTCGGAAGAGAAAGAAACTCAAGAAGAAACGCTTCCTGAAATCCCGATTATTATAAAGGATACGTATAGAACCCATAAAATTTCACAATTATCTGAAGAAAGCATCAGTGAAGAAGTGATGTTGTCTGGCTGGGTTGCCAGTGTGCGTGACCACGGAGAATTAATGTTTATTGATTTGCGTGATTCCAGTTATGAGATTTTCCAAGTGCGAATCAGTAGAGAATCATTTCCTAATATTGATGAGTTAGTAAAATTAAAACCGGAATCGGTAATTTCGGTGACAGGGATTGTTGTTGGTCGTAATGAAGACGACTATAATGCAGGTTTGCGTACTGGTAAAATTGAATTGGAAACTTCAGCTTTAGAAATTTTAAACTTATCCAAAACTTTGCCTTTTGAAATTAAAAGAGCAGCCAAAACGAACGAAGCCATTCGTTTTCAATATAAGTTCCTGGATCATAGAAATGAAGAAGTAAGAAGAGCTATCGTAAACCGTCATAAAGTGATTAAATTACTGCGTGACATTTTAGATACGGAAGAATTTTTAGAAATTGAAACCCCAATTCTAAGTGCAGGAACCGATGAAGGAGCGCGCGAATTTATTGTTCCTACTCGTAAAGGATCGGGTTTGTTTTATACGCTTCCACAAGCGCCACAACAGTTCAAACAGATGTTGATGGTGAGTGGTTATGAAAAGTATTTCCAAATTGCGCGTTGTTTTAGAGATGAGGATTCTCGTGGCGATCGTCAACCCGAATTTACGCAATTGGATATCGAAATGGCCTATGCAAGTATGCAGCAAATCATCGATTTAAATACCAAAATGTTTAATGAAGTAGTGAAGAAAATATACGGAAACAAGTGGATTTTACGTCCGTTTGAAATTATTACCTACAAAGACGCGATGGATTTTTACGGTTGTGATAGACCCGATTTGCGTTACGGATTGAAAATGCAAGACATTACCAATATTGTAAAAGATACCACTTTCCAAGTTTTTAGTAAACCTATTGAAGAGGGGGGGATTGTAAAATGTATCAAAGTTTCGGCTCAAGAGCAAGGAAACAAACGGATGTCTAAAGGTCAAATCGAAAACCTTACCGCTATTGCGCAACAACACGGTTTGGGTGGATTGGCTTATATTATTGTAAACGAAGACGAATTACAATCGCCAATTATTAAGTTTTTAGGCGAAGATATTGCGGCAGGAATTATAAAAGTGACCCATGCGCAAGTTGGTGATATTGTATTCTTTTCGGCGGCGGATTATGCCACGGCCAATAAAGCTTTGGATGCGGTTCGTCAAGAATTGGGTAGAATATTGTACTTAATTAATCCAAAGGAATTATGTCCGGCTTGGGTAATTGATTTTCCAATGTTTGAAAGAACAGACGAAGGAAGATGGACGTTTACGCACAATCCATTCTCGATGCCGGCCATTTATGATTTGGAAAAACACATGAATGGTAATGACGATGAAATTGGAACAATTATCGCGCAACAATACGATATAATTTTAAACGGTTACGAAATAGGCGGAGGATCTGTTCGTGCGCATAAATCGGAGATTTTAGAGGCAACTTATAGAAATATGGGTTACAATAAAGAAGAAATGATGAAAAGTGTGGGGACCATGTGCAAAGCTTTTCAATACGGAGCACCGCCTCACGGAGGAATTGCATGGGGAATTGACCGCTTAATGATGATTTTAGAGAAAAAAGCATCCATTAGAGAAGTAATGGCTTTCCCGAAGACTGGAACCAGTGAAGATTTATTATTCGGCGCACCCTCGCTTTTATCAGATAAAAAGGTAGAAGAAATGAATGTTCGAATCATGAGAAAGTAAATATCAATTGCAATTCCAATGACAATTTTCAAATTTCCAAAACAGCATTGTGAATGTTTGTTTTTGGAAATTTGTTTTTATATTTTTTTAAATAAATAATAATAATTATTTTAAAGTATTATGATAATATTTGTAATGCTTTTTTAGTAAAATAAAAAGATTGTAAATGAAAAAAACATTTAATATTGTAAAAATTATATTCTTACTTTTTCTAAGCAAAAACTTATACGCAAATGAGCAATATCATAATGATAGTAAACCTCTATATTTTACAGTAAAAAGTGATACGATAGTGATAAATGGAAAGATAAAATACTTTCTTAATGGTTGGAAATCTTTTGGTGCTGAAGTAGCTTTCATAACTCTTGATAAAGTGTATTTTTCAAATAGAACTAATGAAAGTGGAGAATATCAGATAAGAGTTCCCTCTGAAAAAGTATTTAACAAGAATGTTATATCAATTAACTATTCCTCTTCCTTTTATTTGTTTAAATCGGATTATCATATTATTGAAACAAGATTTTCCACGACTAAAAGATTAGAAGTTGGCGTAGATAACTTATCAAAAATTTCATACATAAATCCTAACGTGAATGATCTGATATATATAGAAGGGAAACAGGTATACATTAGTTCTCTTAATGAATTTGATCCTAAAGGTAAATTTATGCAATATGTAATAAAGGATAGTGAAATTATAAAAAATCTTTGCGGAGAAACCTCAAAAAAAAGACTCATATTGTATTTCCTATATAAATAAATTAGAAGTTGTTTTTCGAAATCTATGTTACCACTATAATTGACTTCCATTTTTCGACGTCTTCATATACTAGAAAATCTAATTAAGATGTAAATTTATCTTTGAATGTCTCTGACTTAATACTCTTTCCAAAATTTCGTTCTAATTTTTAAATTAGTTCAAATTTAAGAAATGATATAAGAACTTTTTTTTTTAAACACATACAAACTACAACTTAATAGTGCTTTAGGTTGTAGATTAGTACTTTTTGCTAATTGGTGGCTTTCCCAAAAACAGGAACCAGTGAAGATTTATTATTCGGCGCACCCTCGCTTTTATCAGATAAGAAGGTAGAAGAAATGAATGTTCGAATCATAAAAAAATAGATTTTATAATTTAATGCCATTTTAAAAGTGGGTTTATATTTTATAGTATAAACCCGCTTTTTTATTTGATTCATAAAATGGTTTAAAATTCATAGCGATTGCATGTTTGAATTGATTTTTGAAATTGGCATTGCTATTGAAATTGACACTCTTTTGTTAATAACTTAACAACTTAAAAGGTGATTTTCCCCTTTATATAATTTACGTTTTTATATATTTGCGTGTTATACAAAAAATAGATTTTTAGAATAAAAAATATGAGCGAAGAAATCAATAAGAACAATTATTCAGCAGATAGTATTCAGGCATTAGAAGGAATGGAGCACGTGAGAATGCGTCCGTCGATGTATATAGGGGATGTAGGTGTTCGAGGGTTACATCATTTAGTTTATGAAGTGGTCGACAACTCGATTGACGAGGCAATGGGAGGTCATTGTGATACAATTAGAGTAGATATAAATGAAGACGGTTCTATTTCGGTAGAAGACAATGGTCGTGGTATTCCAGTAGGAATCCACAAAAAAGAAGGCGTCTCTGCACTTGAAGTTGTAATGACCAAGATTGGTGCCGGAGGTAAATTTGACAAAGATTCTTATAAAGTTTCAGGAGGATTGCACGGTGTTGGTGTTTCTTGTGTAAACGCTTTGTCAGCTCACCTAAGAGCAACAGTTCATAGCAGCGATGGAAAAGTATACGAACAAGAATACGAAAAAGGAAAAGCGCTCTATCCTGTAAAACAAATTGGAGAAACCACTAAAAGAGGAACTATAGTTACTTTTTATCCCGATCCTACCATTTTTACACAGACAGTAGAATATTCTTATGATACTTTATCTGCACGTATGAGAGAGTTGTCTTTCTTGAACAAAGGAATTACGATCACATTTACCGATAAAAGAGAATTAGACAAAGACGGAAATTTTGTGTCAGAGATTTTTCATTCTACCGAAGGATTAAAAGAGTATATTCGGTACTTAGATGGAAATCGTGAGCCGATTATAGCGCACGTTATTTCAATGGATTCCGAAAAAGGAGAAATTCCAGTTGAGGTTGCCTTGATTTATAATACTAGTTATACGGAGAATATTTTTTCTTATGTAAACAATATCAATACTCACGAAGGTGGAACGCACTTGCAGGGTTTTAGAACAGGTCTTACTAGATCTTTGAAGAAATATGCAGATGCTTCAGGAATGTTGGACAAATTGAAATTTGAAATCTCGGGAGATGATTTTCGTGAAGGCTTGACAGCAATTATTTCGGTAAAAGTGTCAGAACCACAATTCGAAGGTCAAACCAAAACCAAATTAGGAAATAGGGAAGTAGTTTCGCCGGTAAGTCAGGCTGTTGGTGACATGATTGAAAATTATTTGGAAGAAAATCCAAATGATGCCCGAATTATTGTTCAAAAAGTGATTCTTGCGGCTCAAGCTCGACACGCTGCCAAAAAAGCGCGTGAAATGGTACAACGCAAAACCGTAATGGGTGGTGGTGGATTACCAGGAAAACTATCGGATTGTTCTGAGCAAGATCCCGCAAAATGCGAAGTGTATCTTGTCGAGGGAGATTCTGCAGGTGGAACCGCCAAGCAAGGTCGTGACCGTGCTTTTCAAGCTATTTTACCTCTTAGAGGTAAGATTTTGAATGTGGAGAAAGCAATGCATCACAAAGTTTTTGAAAACGAAGAGATTCGAAATATATTTACTGCTCTAGGAGTTACTATTGGAACAGAAGAAGACAGTAAGGCGTTGAATATCTCAAAATTGCGTTACCATAAAGTGATTATCATGTGTGATGCCGATGTCGATGGTAGTCACATTTCTACTTTGATTTTGACATTCTTCTTCCGTTTTATGAAAGAATTAATAGAAGAAGGACATGTTTACATTGCCGCCCCACCTTTATATTTGGTCAAAAAAGGTAATAAAAAAGAATATGCTTGGACGGATGATCAAAGGGATCAAGCTAATGCAAAAATGGGCGGAAGCGCAGCAATTCAGCGTTATAAAGGTCTTGGAGAAATGAACGCAGAGCAATTGTGGGAAACCACAATGGATCCGGCTTTTAGAACGTTACGTCAAGTAAATATTGACAGTCTTGCCGAAGCAGACAGGGTTTTTTCCATGTTAATGGGAGATGAAGTACCGCCAAGAAGAGAATTCATTGAGAAAAATGCAGTTTACGCTAATATTGATGCGTAATTATTTATCATATCAAATAAAAAAACAAAATAACATAAAATGAAAGTTACAATTGTAGGAGCAGGAAATGTAGGAGCATCATGCGCAGATTCAATTTCTTATAGAGGAATTGCTAGTGAAGTAGTATTATTGGATATCAGAGAAGGTTTTGCCGAAGGTAAAGCAATGGATATTTCTCAATGTGCCACCAATACAGGTTTTAATACTAGGGTTTCTGGTGTGACCAATGATTATTCAAAAACAGCTAATAGTGATGTAGTAGTTATTACTTCTGGAATTCCAAGAAAACCTGGAATGACCCGTGAGGAATTGATAGGTATTAATGCAGGGATCGTTAAATCGGTTGCGGATAATGTTTTGACTCATTCTCCAAACACAATAATAGTGGTGGTTTCAAATCCTATGGACACGATGACTTATTTGACATTGAAAGCTTCAGGATTGCCAAAAAATAGAATTATAGGAATGGGAGGAGCATTGGACAGCTCTCGTTTTAGATATTATTTATCAAAAGCCTTAGACAAACCATCGAATGACGTTTCGGCAATGGTTATGGGAGGTCACGGTGATACCACCATGATTCCATTAACACGTTTGGCTTCTTACAATGGTATTCCAGTTTCTGAGTTTTTGTCAGAGGAAGAATTAGCTAAAGTTGCTGCTGACACTATGGTTGGTGGAGCCACATTGACGGGTCTTTTAGGAACTTCAGCTTGGTATGCACCAGGAGCTTCTGTTGCTTATTTAGTAGATAGTATTTTGAATGACCAAAAGAAAATGATTGCTTGTTCGGTGATGTTGGATGGAGAATATGGTCAAAGTGATATTTGCATCGGTGTTCCTTGTATTATAGGTAAAAATGGAATCGAACAAATTCTTGATATTAAATTAAGTGATGCTGAAAAAGCAGCTTTTGCTAAAAGCGCTGATGCTGTTAGAAACATGAATGCAGACTTAAAATCGGTTTTAGCATAATAATAAAGGCGTAAAAAAGAGAAGACTGCACTTTTGCAGTCTTTTTTTTGACATTTATCAATAAATAAATTGGTTAATCTTTTCGTTAATTATATATTTGCTCGGTTTAAAAAACAGGATATGATTCATAATGTTTTATTTTTTTAATAAAATGAATGTTAGGTCACATTTTGTAAGGGTTGAAACCAAAAATAAATTACAATAATTAATTCTTAGTAATAATGCAGAATAAAGGACTTATTAAATTTTTCGCAATTCTATTTGCTTTGGTAAGCATTTACCAACTTTCGTTCACTTTTGTTTCCAATAAAATAAAAAACGATGCTAAATCTTTTGCTGGTGGAAATCCTGAAAAAGAATTAAAATATCTAGATTCTATCGGTAAGGAAAATGTGTTTGATCTTGGATTTACCAATTTTACTTTCAATGAAGTAAAGGACAAGCAAATCAACAAGGGTCTTGACTTAGAGGGAGGTATTAACGTTATTTTACAAATATCAGTTAAGGATGTTTTGAAAGGACTATCCAATAATTCTAAAAATCCGGTTTTTAATAAATCTTTGGCAGATGCCACAGCTAATCAAAAAGGAAATCAAACTTACATTGATGCTTTCTTTGAAGCTTTTGAAGCTAATTCTAAAGGAAGTGTAAAACTGGCTTCGCCTGATATTTTTGCCAATAGAACATTGCAAGGAGAGGGTGGAATTAATTTTCAAATGACCGATGTTGAGGCGCAAAAAGTAATCAAAAGAAAAGTTGACGAATCAGTTGAAAGTGCTTTTGGAGTATTAAGAAAACGTATCGATAAATTTGGCGTAACGCAACCTAACATTCAAAAATTGGGTGAATCTGGTAGAATCCTTGTAGAACTTCCTGGAGCCAAAGATGTTGACAGAATCAAAAAATTATTGCAAAGTACTGCTCAATTAGAGTTTTGGGAAACCTATAAGATTGATGAAATTGGTAATTTCTTGATGGCTGCAAATGAGTCATTGAAAAAAACAGAAATCAAAAAAACAGAAGTTAAAACTGCGGCTAAAGATTCTTTAAGTGCATTATTGACCAATACTAAAGATTCAGCATCCACAAAAAAAGGAAACAATCCTTTATTGGACAAAATCATCGGTCAAGGTGGCGGCCCTGTTTTAGGTCTTTTCATGCCAAAAGACACTGCAGTTGTTGGTGGTTATTTGAGAAGAGCCGATATCAGGGTTTTATTAGCGCCAACTCAGCTTTACGCCAAATTTGTTTGGGGAAAACCTACTACAATTAAAGACAAAGAGGGTAAAGATATTGACGCAGTTGAACTATATGCGTTAAAAGGAAATAGAGATAATATAGCTGCAATGGGCGGCGGTGTAGTTACCGATGCAAGTGATACGTTTGACCAATTGGGAAAACCAGCCGTTTCTATGCAAATGAATGGTCAAGGAGCTAAGGCTTGGGAAGAATTAACAGGAAAAGCATATACCCAAAAAAGTAATATTGCCATAGTTTTGGATAATATTGTATATTCTGCACCAGGTGTTTCTAGCGGACCTATTTCTGGTGGTAGATCTGAAATTTCGGGAGTTTTTGATATTACAGAAACAAAAGATTTAGCCAACGTTCTTAGAGCGGGTAAACTTCCTGCAGCCGCAGATATTGTGCAATCAGAAGTGGTTGGGCCATCCTTGGGTCAAGAAGCTATCGATAATGGAACAACTTCTGCTATTGTAGGATTGCTTTTAGTTTCGCTTTGGATGTTAATTTATTATGGAAAATCAGGTTGGTATGCTAACTTGGCATTAGCAGTCAATTTACTGTTTTTATTCGG
>Ga0214919_10000520_pt1 | contig 65588 bp, 70 predicted proteins | sample LL1503_MetaG_FD_177994 | JGI IMG/M metagenome (GOLD analysis project Ga0214919, IMG submission 177994) | Freshwater microbial communities from Lake Lanier, Atlanta, Georgia, United States - LL-1503 | ecosystem: Environmental > Aquatic > Freshwater > Lake | place: USA: Georgia | collected... | reverse complement strand
GCGATAGGGCTCCAAGATTGGCCGGGTAGGCTGGTTCTTCATCGACGCGGCGACGGCCATTGATCCGGTGCGCGAGGGCCAAGATATTAGGCAGCTCCATCGTGCCTTCAACCTGACTGTGCGAGGCAAGGATCTGTTCGAGCAGCGTTGATCCCGCGCGCGGCAGGCCGACAATGAAGATGGGATCGGGGGCGGCGCAGCCCGAACCCGCCTTGGCCTCAAATAGGGCCGGGCTGCAGTGCTCGATCTGCAGGTCCATTTCGCGGCTGATCCGGCGCCAATCATAGCCCAGCTCTTCGCGCTTCAGGCGGTTGCCCCGCTCATAGGCCTCAAAGGCTTGAGCGTAATCGCCGCGATCCTCTAGACCCTTGGCGAGGGCAAAACAGAGGTGATAGCGGTCGACGAGGGCGGTCTTAGGATCCGCCTCGCGCTGGCGCATAGACGCGATTTGATCGTCGGTGAAGCGATAGGTCTTGAGGTTGGCGAGGCTCCAATAGGCATCGCCAAAATCGGGGCGGATCTGATAGGCGCGGCTATAGGCGGCGATGGCATCGGGTTGACGCCCCACCGTCTTGAGCGCGTGGCCAAGCGTCAGATGGATGGTCGGGTTGTTGGGCGTTTCCTTGGCCAGCTTTCCATAGACGCCCAGCGCCTCATCGAAATTACCGACGGCGAGATTTTCATTGGCATAGAGCAGCTCAATCTGCGGCACGCCCTTGGATTTTTTGCGCAAGACTGTCGCCTGCTCAAGCGCCTTAGCGAACTTTTGCCGCTTATGGAGCACGTCGACATAATCGACATGGGCGCTGGTATTGTCCGGTTCGAGCACGATGCAGGATTCGAGGAGAAACTCGGCCTCCTCGTAGGAATTGAACTTGGTGCCGATCTCCGCCAAGAACCGCATGGCCTCAACATGATGACCCTTGGTCTGCAGATAGTGGCGGCAAATCTGCTCGGCTCGCAAAAACCGGCCCTCTTGGATCAGGTTCGCGACGCTCAAGATCTCGGGCGGCAGGCCATTGAGATAGTCATACTGGTCCTGCGAGAACTCTGCGGCCGCCCGCGCGCCCGTCGCGCGCTGTAGCTCTGACAGCATCTGCCAACTGGCAACCAGCGCAGCATTGTTTGCCACAGCCCCCTGATAGGCGAGCAGCGCACCATGGCGATCACCCGTGTCGCGCAGACAGTGGCCTCGCTCCTGATAGGCGCGGCCAAATCCGGGATCTATGGAGATGAGAAGGTCGTTGGTCGCCAGCGCCCGTTTCACATCGCCTTGATAGCGATAGGTCACAGCCAAGGTATAGAGCGCATCCTTATGGACCGGATCGGCGTCTAGAACCTGTTGGCACAGGGCGGCGGCTTGCGGGAATTTGGTCTGTTGCAACACGTCCCGGGCGCGACCGAGAAGGTCGTCAATCTGGGCCGGAGACAGTGCAGCTTGGGTCAAAGCTTGATCCTTATCATTCGGCTCAATCATAGCGTTTCAGCGGGCCAAGGTAAGGATGTTTATCGCTTTTGCGATCCCGTTCTCATCCGGAATCGATAGGGGATAGCCACAAAAGCAATGGGCCCCCGACTGATCGGGGGCCCACCACAGTTTGGTTAGTTACGGACGGACAGACGAACACCGAAGGTTTGTGGACGTGACGTGGTCACGCGCAGCTCACCATCATTACCGCTCTTATAGAGCTCTGGGCGGGCGTCGGTGAGGTTTTCACCGAACAGTTCCACGGTCCAGTTGTCCTTCGAAGCACTGACCGACGCGCTAAGCGTGGTGTAGGACTTTTGCTTCAGGGCACCCTTCAGAGGAACGATCACGTCACCTGGCTTCACCGTCACACCGTTATAGGTGATTGGCACTTGCGCCGCATAACCTGCCGTGGCGTTGAGGCCCGGCAGCTTGATGCTGACATTGTCGATATCCGACGAGATGCTGGAATCGACGAAGTGGAAGCCGCCTTGTGCGAACGGACGCAGGCCCGACGCGGTTTCGGTCTCATAACGCATCCGGATATTGCCCTGGAACTTGGGGCTCAGAGCCAGAGGGCTGCCGAGTGGCACCAGAACGGTCGCGGCCTTACGATATTTGGTCAGCTCGGAGTCATTGTAAGAGAAGCCGCCATTGACGGTCAGTTCTTTTGTCGGACGCCAAGCCACATCACCCTCAACGCCACGGATGCGCGCATCGGTGAAGTTGGTGGTGAAGGTCTGGTTGGAGATGTTCTGGTCGAACACCGTCATCTGGATGTTTTCCCAGTCAATCTGATAGGCCGCTGCGTTGAACTGCAGGGTGCGATCGAGCAGGGCCAGCTTCCAACCCACTTCGTAGTTCTTCACCGTGTCGGGCACAAAGGCCTTCAGGCTGTTACAGGCTGCGCTAACCACGTTACAGGGCTTGCGGTTAAAGCCGCCGGGACGGAAGCCTTCCGAATAGGTCGCATAGACCAGCGAACCGTCATCCAGCTTGTAGGTCAGGTTGCCCTTGAAGATCGTGCCGGAGTACTTCGCAGGCGAAAGGCCCTTGAGCGTATTGGCGAGGTTTGCGCTGATTCCGTAATATTTCGGTGGCGTGGCAACGGCGCTGTAGGTTCCCGTGACAGGGTCATACTTACCGCGCGAACCGTAGCCGAAGCTGGAGTTCGACGAACCGGTCATCGAGGCCTGCTCGTCATAATAACGGGCACCGCCAGTGATGGTCAGCTTGTCTGGGATGATGTCGTAAGAGGCTTCACCATAGACCGCCATCTGGCGGTCCTTACGGGTGACGTCGTTGAAGAAGCCAACATTGACGCCCTTTACGCTTGGATCGTGCGCATTGACGCTAGGATCGGGAGCGCGCGTATAGATGAAGCCCGCCGCCTGCTGGGAGTAGAACCAGTCGGTATTGTCGTAGAGGGTGTTTTCATCATAGAACAGGCCACCGGTGGCGCGCAGGCGCTTGTCGGCAGGCGTCGTGACGCGGAACTCGTGGGTCGAACGGGTATTCTCGTTCTTGACCTTATAGCTCTTGTTTGGGGTGTAGCAGGTCTTACCAATGTTGCCGTTATAGGCAGCGGTATAGTAGACGCCGCGGTCGCACTCATAATAGGGCAGGTAGAGGCCAATATTGGAGTAGGACGCATAGTCCGCCTGCTGAACAGCGGTGTGGTTCAGATAGGATCCGGTATAGATCATATCCAACATGCCCAAACGGCCGTTCACCGTCAGCGTGGTTTCGTCGAAATCATCACGCAGATAGTTGGGGTTGAACTGGGTGACCTTCAGGTCGCCCACGCCGGGCTCATAGTCGAACACGCCGTTGGTCTTGAGATTCTGACGCATATGCATCAGGTCGACCGACCAGTTGTCGTTGATTTCATAGGCCAGAGCCAAACGCGCGCCGGTGTAGGACGCGTCATTGTAGTTGTTCGCGACAAAGCGGTCATTGTTGATGGTCTGGCGCGTTGGCACCTTATAGAGGCTGCCGGTGCAGTTTGCGACGCCGGAGCAAGACTCAAGAGCGCGAATCACCAGCAAGGGGTTGCCGGTTGGCAGCTTGCCGGCTTGGCCGACCTTGCCATCAAATGGCATCTGGTAGGTGCCAGCGACATTGTCGATATAGCCGCCCTGTTGATCATTATAGATCACCAGACGTGCAGCCAACTTGCCCTCGATGAGAGGGATGTTGATGAAGGCATCGCCCGCAGCGCTCGGAGCGCCGCCCTTGGTCATCGAATAGCTGCCGTTGAAGCCCGAATGGAACTCCTTCAGGTCTGGCTTGTTGGTGATGTAACGCACAGCGCCGCCCATGGCGCTCGCGCCAAACAGGGTGCCCTGCGGACCAGCCAGCACTTCGACGCGCTGAAGGTCAACGGCATAGACGTCCAGGTTGCGGCCGGGCATCGAGCTTGGGGCATCGTTCAGATAGAGCGCGACGTTAGGCTGGGCGCCCGCAGTGCCGAGGATCTGTAGACCCGGCGTGTCGGTTGACAGGCCGCGAATATACATCGACGAGGTGCCGGGACCGTGCGAGGCGGTGCGGACGTTCGGCAGATATTCAACCAGCTTTTCGAAGTTGACGATGTTCAACTTTTGCAAAGACTCGGCGCCGAGCGCCTGAATGGCCACGGGGACCTTGTTGACTGCCTCTTCACGGCGCGTCGCCGTAACGACGATGTCTTCAATGGCGCGATCGTTTGCAGGAGCTGCGGCGGGCGCATCGGCTGCGAAGGCGGCTCCTGCCCCCATTGAAACCAGCACCGCCGCGGCGGTGGAGACCATAAGGTGTGCTTTCATCTTGTTCCCCGTTTGGATCCTTTGGTTTGCCCAAAGGTTATCGAAATGACTTTAAACCGTGTTCGCGGGGTTTGCCGTCAGCAATTGACCAAAATTTGGGGATCGGTAAATTTTATTGTGATTTATGGGCTTTTTGTCACTAACAAGACGCAATGGCGTAATAAATATAATATATTCAATGCGTTGTATCGTCGCATCGAGAGCGCGACATGAGGGCCACAGTTGGTCCTAAACCGCCCTTGCCTCAGCGTCAAAATGGCATAACGCTATGATTTTTTGTAAACGACGTCTTGGCCGTGAGGCGAAAGGCCCGCCGCAGTTCCTACGGCTCGGCCCGCAGGCCTCTAACCTGGACTATCAGAAGATCGACATTGGAGCGGGCGAAGAGATTCGAACTCTCGACCCCAACCTTGGCAAGGTTGTGCTCTACCACTGAGCTACGCCCGCGCTCCAGGACACCAAAATGTCCGCGTCGAGGGCGGGCTTATGACAGAGGGGCTAAGGGTTTGCAAGGCCCTTCTCGACCTTGTGAGCGGAAGTTTGTCCCCGTCGTTCAGAGCTTCACCCGGGTCGGGGCAAGGCGGCGGCGATTGACGTGGTCGGAGGGCGCCGTGCCGAGGTCGTCGGGGATTTCCCCCTTAAAATAGTATCTCTGCCAAGCCTCTTTCACCGCAGCAGGATCTTGCTTGGCCAAGCGCTTGTTGAAGTCTGTCCGCTCGCGGTTCCAAGCCTCATATTGTCCGCGCAAGACGGGCTCTGAATCGAGGGACCGGATCACCGGCTCAAAGGCCTCCAGCGCCTTATCTTGAATCAGCGTAAAGAAGCAAAAGGGCTCGCCGCGCTCGAACCGCACCTTGCCGGGGCGGGTAAAGGCCCAGTTCATGGTGAAGGGGAAGGGCAGCCAATCGGTCTCGACCAGACCCGACAGGGCTTGGATACCATCCTTGATCAGATTCGGCGGCCCCTGCACCATCATCGACCACTTCAGGGGGGTGCGGAACATATAGCCCGGGTGGAAAGTCATGATGCCTTGGGTGAAGTGCGAGACCACAAACTCATGAAAGCCGAGATAGGGCGTGTCGGGCCGAAAGGTGATGTCACTCTTTTCCGGGCCACCATTCCACTCTGCCGTAAAGCCGACGGGGCACAGAATTTCCCAGCCACTGGTATTGGCCATGGTCAGGGGCAGGCAGCGATAGGGGTGGCGCTCAGAAAAGGCGTCCATCCAATCGCGGTTCGGCCGTCCGGGAACAATCTCGGGCGGGCGGCTCATGGTGGGAAAGCACTCTAGGTCCATCGGGTGAGCCTCTCATGGCGCGGGTCTGGGCAAGATCCCTGACTAACCGGGCCGATAGGCCATCGTCCAGTGCCAAGCGCTAATCGGTCTTGAGGATTAGGGCCTGTCGCCCTAGATCATGATCATGACCCAAGCCTCGACCCAAGACCTCTTTGCTCTCCTTGATGGACTGGGTATCGCCCACACCACCCTTGAGCATGAGCCCGTCTTTCGGGTTGAAGAGGGCGCGCATATCAAGGCCGCCCTGCCCGGCGGTCACAGCAAGAATCTGTTCTTAAAGGACCATAAGGGCCAGATCTGGCTGATCTCGGCGCTGGACAGCACCCAGATCAATCTCAAGGCCCTGCCCAAGGCCATCGGGTCGGGACGCCTGTCCTTCGGCTCGGAGGCCCTGTTGCTTGAGGTTCTGGGCGTGAAGCCCGGATCGGTCACCGCCTTGGCCCTGATCAATGACAAGGAGGGCCGCGTGCGGTTCGTGCTCGACAGCGCCCTAGCCTCCAAAGAGCCGGTCAATTTTCATCCGCTGCACAATGGCGCGACCACCGGGCTCTCAACCGAGGGCCTGATGACCTTCCTCAAGGCGGTAAACCACGAACCGATGATCATTGATCTGGAATCGGCCGTTTGAGGTGGCCCGCCTGATCCTTGACATTGCACTGAGCGCCAACCGAGACCATCTTAACCCCTGATCCCCTGACCAAAGACGACAAGGACGGACCATGCTGGGACTAACCCCCGCCACCCCCGCAAAGCCCAATGGTGCGGCAGAGGGCCTGATTAAGGACGGCACCGACGCGAGTTTCATGGCCGATGTGATCGAGGCCTCGAAGGTCCGGCCGGTCATTGTTGACTTTTGGGCAACCTGGTGCGGCCCTTGCAAGACCCTGACCCCCGCCATCGAAAAGGCCGTTATCGCCGCCAAGGGCGCGGTGAAGCTGGTCAAGATTGATGTCGACAAGAACCCCGCCTATGCCGGTCAGTTGCGGGTTCAGTCGATCCCCGCGGTCTATGCCTTCGTCAATGGCCAGCCGGTCGACGGCTTTATGGGCGCGGTGCCCGACAGCCAACTGAAGGCCTTTATCGAAAAGCTGGTTGGGCCCGCCGGTCCGACCGACATTGACCAGTTGCTCGCCGAAGGGGCGGCCTTTTTGGCCGAAGCCGATCTTGCGGGCGCCGGGCAGGCCTTTGCTCAGGCCCTCGAGATTGATCCCGAAAACGTCAAGGCCCTGGCTGGTCTCGCCCGCTGCTATCTCCAGAGCGGTGATCTTGAGCGCACCGCCGAACTGATTGCCATGGTGCCGACAGGAGCCAAGGATGCCAGCCTCGACAGCGTCAAGGCCGCGCTGGTCCTGGCCTCAGCGCCGAAATCAGAGACCTCTGGCCTTGAGGCCCACATCGCGGCCAATCCCGATGACCATGAGGCTCGGTTTGCGCTGGCCAAGGCCCTCGCTGCCCAAGGTGATCTGGCCGCCTCTTCCGACCACCTGCTGATCATCATCGAACGCGACCGCGCTTGGAACGATGAGGCGGCGCGCAAACAGCTTTTGACCGTGTTCGAAGCTGCCGGTCCAATGTCAGATGTGGCCAAGCAAGGGCGGCGACGGCTGTCCTCCATCCTGTTTTCCTGATCGGACGCACGTCAATGACTCCTGGGACCTTTCGCACCCTTTCAGATCTGCCACCGGTCATTCCGGTCTTTCCCCTAAGCGGCGCTCTGATGCTGCCCCATAGCCAATTGCCGCTAAATATTTTCGAGCCGCGCTATCTGAACATGTTTGACGATGCCATGGCCAACCATCGGGTCATTGGCATGATCCAGACCATTCCGGGCAGCGACCGCGCTCGACCCGATCTGGTCAAGGTCGGCTGCTTGGGACAGATCAGCCGCTTTTCGGAAACGTCTGACGGGCGCTACGAGATCATCCTCACCGGTCTTTGCCGTTTTCACATTGCCGAAGAACTGTCCGTCTTGACCCCCTATCGACAGGTCAGGGCTGACTATCAGTCCTACGGGGACGACTTTCTGCCGCTCGAAGATCGCGCTGACTTTGATCGCGCGGCCTTTCTGTCGGCCCTGAAGGGTTTTTTGGATCATACCGGCCTTGAGATTGACTGGGATGGAGCCAAGGCGGCCCCCTCTGAGCCACTGGTCACCAGCCTTGCTGCCGCCCTGCCCTTTTCGCCCGCTGAGCGTCAGGCCCTGCTAGAAGCGCTCAGCCCTGCCGATCGCAGGGAAGTCTTAATGGCGCTGATGCAGATCAATGCCGCTGAATCGAGGGGCGACGACGACGCCCCCACGCCCCTGCAATAGGATCCGCCATGACCCCCACCCCCTCGCTGCAAAATGATGTGGATCCGCGTCTTTTAGAGGTCTTGGTCTGCCCTGTCAGCCACGGCCCCCTCGACTATGACCGCCAAAAGGGCGAGTTGATCAGCCGCAAAGCAGGCCTCGCCTATCCGATCCGTGACGGTGTGCCGATCATGCTGGCCGAAGAGGCGCGCACCCTCGACGAGGGCGAATGACCACCCCTTGGCCAACAGACCTGACCCTGCTGCGACGCGAAGGTCAGCTTCAAGTCAGCTATGACTCAGGCGAGCAGCACCGCATTGGCGCGGAGCTCTTGCGGGTTATGACCCAGAGCGCCGCAGACCGTGGCCATGGATCAGGACCGGGCAAAACCGTATTTGGTAAGTCAGAGGTCGGCATCGTCAATCTGACGCCCATTGGTCGCTATGCAGTTCGGCTGGAATTTTCTGATGGCCACCAGTCGGGGCTCTACACATGGGATCAGCTTTATGATCTGGGTCAGAACCAAGACCAGATATGGGCGGCCTATCTGGCGCGCCTCGCCACCGAAGGGCTGAGCCGAACCCCCTAGAGCGGTTCACCGCGCAAAAGCTTAGGCAGGTCCCCGACCGCGCCGCCAGCCTCCTGCATAAAGAACTTCCGGGCCGGGCCAATCAGATTGACCACCGCCATCCCTGCGCCTCGGACAAACCGCACCATCGGATTGTCGTTCGAAAAGAGCCGCACAAAGACATCGGTCGCGGCCGCCAGCATGACATTGTCAAACCGCCGCCAAGCCGCGTAGCGCTCTAAGACGACCAGAGAGCCAATATCTTCGCCAAGGCGGATCGCATCGGTCAGGATCTCGGCCAAGGCTGCGGCGTCCTTCAGACCCAGATTGAGCCCCTGACCGGCGATGGGGTGAACCCCGTGGGCCGCATCTCCCATCAGTACCAGTCGGGGCGCGGCCATATCCTCGGCCAACTGCAGCGATAGGGGATAGACAAAGCGAGGGCCCAAGACCTCGATCTCGCCCAGAAAATCACCAAACCGGCGTCGCAGATGGGCTTCAAAGACTTCGGGTCTGGCGCTGCGGAGGGCCTCGGCCCGGTCGGTCTTTTCGGTCCAGACCAGACTGGCGCGATTACCGGTCAGGGGTAGGATGGCGAAGGGACCCGAGGGCAGAAAATATTCGTGGGCCACGCCCTCATGAGGCTTGGCCATGCCCACCGTCGCGACCACGCCGCTCTGGGTATAGTCCCATCCGACGGTACCGATCTTGGCGGCTTGGCGAATGATCGAGTGACGGCCTTCAGCGCCCACCACAAGGGGGGCTCGAAGAACACGCCCGTCGCTGAGTGTGACCTCGGCAGCCGCCCCGTCGACGCTTGCTGAATCCACCGTTGCTGGAGCCAGAACGGGGATAGACGCGTCCATAACTGCTTGCGCGAGCGCTGCGCGGATCGCCCGGTTTTCTAACATATAGCCGAGCGGCTCACCGTCCGAACGGTCGGCGATCTCAGCAGAGTCAAAGCGCAGAAAAAACGGGCTAGCGGCACCATTGGCTGCGCCGGGTGTGCGACCATCGGTAACGAGGATCTGCTCGATATTCTGGGCCTGTGCCGCCAGATCGTCACCCACCCCAATTGCCTTCCAGAGCCGAAAGCTGGAATAGGCGATGGCTGACGAGCGGCCATCAAACTCCGGCGCCTGTTGAGCGTCGAAGGTCTGGGGGTCGATCAAGAGGGGTTGCAAGCCACCACTGACCAGGGCGAGCGCAAGGGTCATGCCGGCCATTCCGGCGCCGACAATGATCACATCGGCATCGAAATTGGACTGGGAGGGAGCGTGGTCGGTCAAAGTCATGGGTGCTTATGTCGTTCGCAAGCGGCCGCCGTCCAGAGGGGATTTGACGCAGCCGGATCGATCGATCCGCCCTTCGATCTTGTCATGGTAAACAGGCCTTAACCCTCTTGTTGTAAAATCAGGCCCTAATGGACGGTGAACGGGTCTGTGTGGAGTGCGATATATGGCGCGGGTGGCGCAAAGGTCCAATCTGCAATTGATTGGCATGGGCCTCAGGTTCGGCTGGGATCATCCGCTGACCGCTCGGTTTCGCGGCGGCGTCACGGCTGGCCTAGGCTTGGCGCTGATCCTTGCCTTTGCCTCCTATAATGCCGCTGACCCGAGCTTTAATGCCGCCACGGGTATCGAGCCAACCAACCTTTTGGGCACGCTGGGCGCGGGTATCGCCGACGCCTCTATTCAGTCCCTTGGCTTAGCCGCGTGGGCGGGCGCCCTCTTGATGGTCGCCTCAGGCCTGTGGCGCGCGGGCGAGCGTGAGCCAGACGATACTCGCGGCATACTTCGGCTTCGCGCCTTGGTCGGCCTAATTGGAGCGCTGGCCTTCGCTGGTCTGCTCGCCGCGGCACCAACCCCGGCCTCTTGGCCCCTTGCCAGTGGGTTGGGCGGCTTTTGGGGTGAAAGCCTGCTCCAACATTTCGGAGACCTGTTCAGCCTCGCCCACATTCCGGCCGGCCGGATCTTTGCCGCCGCGCTCCTATCGATCGGGGCCATTGCCGCGCTCGGCTTTGGGCTTGGGATTAGCAAGGAGATGGTTGGGCGGGCCGTCTTGACCTTACGCGCCACCCTCGCCGAGCAGGCACGCCGCCGCGCTCAACAACCGGCTATGAAAGACCAAGCCGCCGCCGCGCCGCGAGCACCGCGCGCTTCGAGAACCAAGGCAGCGGTGCTTGATGACGGCATAGAGATCAACCTCGATGACGATTTGGACGCCCCGCCAGAGGCCGCGCCTCAGGTGCTCAACATCAAGGCCCCGAAGACCTCCAACCGCGAGCAACGCGAAAACCAAAAGGCCTTTGATTTCGTTCAGCCCGGAGGGTTCCAGCTGCCGGAACTGGCCATGCTGGCCAAGCCGAAGCCCCGCTCATCGGCCTTTGATGAGGGCTCCTTGCGCCAAAATGCGCGGATGCTCGAAAGTGTGTTGGCGGAGTTCGGCGTTAAGGGTCAGATCGATCAGATTCGCCCAGGTCCTGTCGTCACCCTCTATGAGCTGGTCCCTGCGCCGGGCGTCAAACATGCCCGCGTCGTCGCCCTGTCCGATGATATTGCCCGCTCAATGAGTGCTCGGGCCTGCCGCGTGGCGGTGGTGCAGGGCCGCAATGCCATCGGGATCGAGCTGCCGAACTCTCATCGCGAGACGGTCTATCTGCGCGACCTTCTGGCCTCGAGCGAATATGAGAAATCGAGCCAGATTCTGCCCATGGCGCTTGGCGAGACCATTGGCGGCGAACCCTATATTGCTGACATGTCTAAGATGCCCCACCTGTTGATCGCGGGCACCACCGGCTCGGGCAAGTCGGTGGGGGTCAATGCCATGATCCTGTCGATCCTCTATCGGCTGCCACCGGACAAATGCAAATTCATCATGATCGATCCGAAGATGCTGGAACTGTCGGTCTATGACGGCATTCCCCACCTTCTGGCCCCGGTCGTGACCGATCCGAAAAAGGCCATTGTCGCGCTCAAATGGACCGTGCGCGAGATGGAGGACCGCTATCGGCGCATGTCCAAGATCGGCGTGCGCAATATTGGCGGCTTTAACGAAAAGGCCAATGAGGCCCTGGCCAAGGGCGAGCATTTTGTTCGCACCGTCCAGACCGGCTTTGATGAGGCGGGCCGTCCTGTCTATGAGGAAGAAAAGCTGCGGCCCGATCCCATGCCCTATCTGGTCGTGGTCATTGACGAGGTCGCGGACCTGATGATGGTGGCCGGCAAGGATATTGAAGGGGCCGTCCAGCGTCTGGCCCAGATGGCGCGGGCGGCGGGTATCCACCTGATCATGGCCACCCAGCGGCCCTCGGTCGATGTCATCACCGGCACCATCAAGGCCAACTTCCCGACTCGTATCAGCTTTCAAGTCACCTCCAAGATCGATAGCCGCACCATCATGGGCGAGCAGGGGGCCGAGCAGCTGCTGGGCCAGGGCGACATGCTTTATATGGCCGGGGGCGGACGGATCACGCGCCTGCATGGTCCCTTCGTTTCGGACGGCGAGGTCGAGACCGTCGCCGCCTTCCTGCGCAGTCAGGGCCAGCCGCAATATCTCGAAGAGGTTACGGCCAGCGATGACGAGGATGGCGGTGACGGCGACGGGGGCGGCGAAGGCGGCGTGTCCGGCGATGATCTCTATGATCGCGCCGTGGCCATCGTCACCCGCGACCGCAAGGCTTCAACAAGCTATATCCAGCGGCGCCTGCAGATCGGTTATAACCGCGCGGCGTCCTTGATGGAGAAGATGGAGCGCGAGGGCGTGGTCGGCGCGGCTAACCATGCTGGGAAGCGCGATATCTTGGCCGGACCGCCGCCCTAATAGGGGTTAGGCCCGTGGTCATATCCTCGCCCGGATTGGCAGATAGGGTCGATCTGGTTAGAGGATAGGCCATGATGACCCAATCGCCCCACCGCCCAATGACCCGCCCCATCCAGATCGTGAGCCTGATTGCGCTGCTCTGTTTTGGCGCACCCGCCGTCGCTTCGGCTCAGCCGGTCCGGTCGAGCGCGGTGGCCCTATCGGCAGACGACAGCGCCCTAGTCGCAAAGGCTAGCGCCTATCTGCAATCGCTGGGACAGGCCCGAGGCCGGTTTGTGCAAACCGATCCCTTTGGCACCAAGAGCCGAGGCGATCTTTACCTCAAGCGGCCCGGCAAGATGCGCTTTGCCTATGATCCGCCGCTCGGGCTGCTGGTCGTATCCGATGGCTTCAACGTCTCCATCGCGGACAGTCGGCTCAAGACCTTTGACCGCTATCCCTTGGGCGCCACCCCCTTGGCGCTGCTTTTGGCCCGAGAAATCCGCCTAGATCGCGGTGTGATCATCGATCGTGTGACCCGTAGCACCGATGGCTTTGCCATCACGGCCCGTGACGGTCGCAAAGAGGCGGAAGGGCGCATTATTTTGACCTTCTCTTCGAGCCCCGTAGCGCTCAGGTCCTGGGCCGTCACCGATGCTCATGGCCAGACCACGCGCATTGATTTGGAACAGTTTTCGGTCGCTTCAGGCCTAGACCCAGCCCTCTTTGTTTTGGTCGACCCTCGAAGCCTCGCACCCGGATCGGCAAAGACTCGGCGCTGAACTGTGACATATTGACGACAGGCAAGGAAAACCGTGATTCGCCTTGACTTTATCGTACAGCGTGTCCATAAGGTCACACATGGCGGCGGCATATTCCCCTGTGTCGCTCGATCCTATGTCGGATTACATCCCCTCCCGGCATCGGTGTGAACGTCTAATCCTTAGCCCGGTGCCGGTTTGACCCGCTCCGGGCTTTTTTTTACGCGCCAAACAGGCCTATAGGGGATCAACCGCCAGCCCCCGGATCCTTGCCATGCGCCTTCGTCTCGCCACTTGGAACATCAATTCGGTCCGCCTGCGGCTCGACCAGATCGCTCGCTTTGTCGCCGAGCAGGCCCCGGATGTCCTCTGTTTGCAAGAAATCAAATGTCAAAACGGCGAGTTTCCCACTGAGGCCTTTGAGGCCATGGGGCTGCCCCATCTCGTGATCCGAGGCCAGAAGAGCTATCATGGTGTGGCCATCGCCTCGCGCCTTCCCATCGAGGGGGGCATGGACCTAGACCTGTGCCGCGAGGGCCATGCCCGAACCGCCGCCGTCAAGGTGGCGGGGGTCGAGATCCATAATTTCTACATCCCGGCGGGCGGCGATGAGCCGGATCGCGAGGCCAACCCCAAGTTCGATCACAAGATGGACTTTTTCGAGCGCCTGACCGCCGACATGGCCAAGCGCGACCCCAAGGCCCCGCTCATTCTCACCGGCGATCTCAATGTCGCGCCGGGCGAAAATGATGTCTGGAGCCACAAACAGATGCTCAAGGTGGTCAGCCATACGCCGGTCGAGATCGAGGCTATGGCCAAGCTCAAGGCCTCGCTCGGCTTTCTGGACCTGCCGCGCGAAGCGGTGCCGGAGCCACAGAAGCTCTTTTCCTGGTGGAGCTATCGGGCGGCCGATTTCCGCGCCTCTAATCGGGGCCTGAGGCTCGATCACATCTTGGCCAGCCCCGGCCTAAGGGCTGCGGCCTTTGCTCAAGGCGCGGTCTCTTCGATGGTGCATGACACGGTGCGCGAATGGGAGCGGCCCAGCGACCACGTGCCGGTCACCGCCGACCTGATGGTCTAGGGCGCGAGGCGATAGCCGCCGGGCTCAGTCAGAAGCAGCTTTTGCGAGCCAGCCTCCGGCTCGATCTTTTGGCGCAGGCGATAGACATGGGTTTCTAGCGTGTGGGTGGTTACCCCCGCATTATAACCCCAAACCTCGGCCAAGAGCTCCTCGCGCGATACAGACTTGGTCCCGGCCCGATAGAGATATTTCAAGATATTGGCTTCCTTTTCGGTCAGCCGGATCTTCTTTTGCTTGGCATCAACCAAGAGCTTTGCTGAGGGGCGAAACTCGTAGGGGCCTAAGCGATAGACGGCATCTTCGGACTGTTCGTGGGCGCGGAGCTGAGCGCGGATACGGGCTAGCAGGACCTGAAACTTAAAGGGCTTGGTCACATAGTCATTGGCCCCAGACTCTAGGCCTCGGATCGTGTCTGTGTCCGTATCGGCCGCGGTCAGCATGATCACGGGGGCCGTAACGCCGACCAGGCGCATCTTCTGACAGGCGTCGCGCCCGTCCATATCGGGCAGGTCCACATCCAGCAGGATCAGGTCGGGCTTAATCTCTTGCGCTAAACGCAGGCCATCGGTGGCGTTTTGTGCCTGAACCGTGTTGAATTCGTCATGCAGGTCCAGTTGCTCAGCGAGGGCGGAGCGCAGGTCCTCATCGTCGTCGATGATCAGCAGGGTCTTATGTTGAGCCATGGGATAGAACATGCACCGGTCTGGGCGTTTGGCAAAGGGCAGAGGTGAGCCATGATCTTCACGGCTTCGTCAGATGGGCAGTTTATCCTCAATGGCCACTTGGTTCCATGCGCGATCGGCCGCAGTGGCATGATCGCTGCCACCGACAAGCGCGAGGGCGACGGGGCGAGCCCGATTGGGGTCTGGCCCATTCGCCGCTTTGTCTATCGCGCCGACCGTCTAGCCCTGCCGCAAACCCTCCTGCCTATATCCGCGACGCAGGTTCAAGACGGCTGGTGCGACGGGGCTGACGATCCGCTCTACAATCAGCCCGTGACCCTACCCTACCCCGCCAGCACCGAGCAGATGTGGCGCGAGGATCATGTCTATGATCTGGTCGGTATCTTGGGACACAATGACGCCCCGCCCATAGCGGGTATGGGCTCGGCGATCTTTCTGCACCTCGCCCGCCCCGGTTTTACACCCACTGAAGGCTGCGTCGCCTTAAGCTTAGAAGACATGCTCGAGGTCATGCGCCTTGCAGGGCCGGGATCAGCCATCGAGATCAAGCTTTAGGATAGGGCTTAATAGGTCCTTGCGCCAAAGAGGGCCGAACCCACCCGGACCGAGGTAGCGCCGTGGGCAATGGCGGTCTCGAAATCGCCACTCATGCCAATGGAAAGCTTTTCCAGGCCATTACGCGCCGCGATCTTCGCCAGAAGCGCAAAGTGCATACCGGGCGGCACGCCTTCGGGCGGAATGGCCATCAGGCCTTCAACTGATAGGCCCAAGGACCGGCATTCGGCGATGAAGCCGTCGGCAACTGTCGGCGATACCCCGGCTTTTTGCGGCTCCTCGCCGGTATTGACTTGGACATAGAGGCGGGGCATCCGACCCTGTCGCGCGGCCTCTTCGGCCAAGGCCTTAGCCAGTTTTGGCCGATCCAGCGTCTCAATCACATCAAACAGGGCCACAGCATCGCGGACCTTATTGGTCTGTAGCGGCCCAATCAGGCGCAGTTCCAATCCGCCGCGTCGGTCGCCCCAACGCTCTTGGGCCTCTTGAACCCGGTTCTCGCCAAAAATAAGCTGTCCTTCGGCCAAAACCGGTGCGATGGCCCCCCATGGCTGTTGCTTGGAGACCGCGACAAGGGCCACATCCTCTGGCGACCGGCCAGCCGCGCGGGCGGCGGATGCCATTCGGGTCAGAATCGTTTGACGGGGCGAGATTTGAATATCGGTCATGATGCCATGGAACTGAAGCGGCGCGGCCTGATCGCCGAAGCCGCGAAGCTAAGCCGTCTGGCCCAAAAGCAAAAGCCTTCTCAGGCGCTCAGCGCAAGATCGCGGGCCCTGCCCCACCTTTGGCTGATGACAGATCCTGACCGGTTACCCGACCCTGTCGGTACGGCCTTACGCCTTCCTAAGGGAAGCGGGATCGTCTATCGCGGCTTTGGCCGTCCTCAGGCGCTGGTAGAGGCCTTGGCCTTAGCCGATTTGGCCAAACGGCGAGGCCTGACGCTCTTGATCGGTGCAGATGAGGCCTTGGCCTACAGGGTCGGAGCCGACGGGGTTCACCTGCCCGAACGAATGATGGGCAACGCCAAACGCTTTCGGGCGCGCCATCCAAACTGGATCATCACCACAGCCGCCCACAGTCCCCGCGCGATCGCCAAGGCGGCCCGGCTCGGACTGGATGGGGCGCTGGTTTCGCCGGTTTTCGTTAGTCAAAGCCCGTCAGCCAGTCGGCCCCTAGGACAGACGCGGGTCGCTGAGTGGGCTCATAGGGCTAACCTGCCGGTCATCGCGCTGGGCGGCATAGGTCATAAAAATGCCCGCCTCCTTTCGGGGACGGGCGTCTGGGGCATCGCGGCGATTGACGGCCTTAGAACTTAAAGGCGGTCTCTAGGCGCACACGCGGCGCGCGATCTTGCGGCGCGCTATAGCGATTGATCTGTGACGAATCGCCAAACGCCACGGCACCGCCGACGCGCAAGGAGGGCGAGAGCCGATAATAGGCGCCAGCCTGAATGTCCTTTAGCTGCATGTCACGGCTAGCAGGTTGGGTCAGGTCCAGCTTGACGCCCCAACGGGCCTTATCGTCCCACTGCAAGGACCGATGGGTCGATTGCGCGCCCCACTGGTTTTGATCCTTCGCAAAGGCGTCGGTCGCAGGGGCCAAGTCGGTCGTCACGGTCGCCTTGCCGCGCGGGGCGTCAGCGGCGTGAGCCGTCAGCGCCATCCCCGAAAGGATCAGCCCGACCGTGCCAGCAGCGATGGTGCGCGACAGAGACATAATGAAACCGAGTGAACCTATATTCTTGGAACGACATTGATCATGATCAAGGACGAAGCAGATCATCCTCAGGGATTTGATTAAAGGCTTCTTTTCCCCGGGGTCAACTCGGAGTCTGATGCCTGCCATAAGATTCGACCCCCTAAAGCGCGCTAAACATCATGCTGTGGCCCTTTAGTCACGTGATTCCTGTTTGGAGGCGGCGTCGCCATGCTATAGACCGCGATGATGACAGTTTAAGGCGGTCGGGGGCGACAGTGCTAATTCGGACAGTACGGATTGGCCAATGAGTGGAGCGATTGAATATGGCGTTTATGCGTAAGGCGTCTTTGGTGGTCGCGGCCGTGGCCCTGGTGGCGGTTGCGGGCTGTTCGACCTTAAAGATCGGTGGGTCCAAGGGTCCAGCCGTGTTCCAAACCCAAGAGGAGGGCGGCTTTAACCCCTTCCGTCGTAAGGCGGCTGTGGCTGCTGAGGCCGGCAGCCAGATTGGCGTCAACAGCTATCTATGGCGCGCCTCGCTTGACACCCTGTCCTTCATTCCGCTGACCTCGGCCGATCCTTGGGGCGGCGTGATCATTACCGACTGGTATGCCAGCCCAGAAAAGCCCGATGAGCGCTTTAAGGTCACGGTCTATATTCTCGACACCCGCCTTCGCGCCGATGGTCTGAATGTCGCTGTGTTCAAGCAGGTCAAGGATGCGACCGGCGCTTGGGCCGACTCGGCCACGGCCGCGCAGACCGAGACCGATCTGGAAAATGCGATCCTGACCCGCGCGCGTCAGCTTCGTCTGTCGACCATTAACGGCAAGGGCTAAACGGGGCGGCCCAGGCCGCTCCAACCTTTTCTTAAAGTCCCCCAGTACCGTTCGCGCGGTGCCCCCACCCCTTCCTTCTGCCAAAGCCACCACAGTCATGCCCCGTTACAATCCAAAAGAAGCAGAGCCCAAATGGCGCGCCGCTTGGGATGAGGCGGGGGTATTCACCACCGTCGCGCCTGAAGCGGCTGGCGACCGTCCCAAATATTATGTGCTCGAAATGTTCCCCTATCCATCGGGGCGCATCCATATGGGCCATGTTCGTAACTATGCGATGGGCGATGTGGTGGCCCGGTTCAAGCGGGCGAGGGGCTTTAACGTCCTGCACCCCATGGGCTGGGACGCGTTTGGTATGCCGGCCGAAAATGCGGCCATGGAACGGGGGATACACCCCAAGGGCTGGACCTACGACAATATCGACGCCATGCGCCGACAGCTTAAGCTGCTAGGCCTATCGGTTGATTGGTCCCGTGAATTTGCGACCTGCGATCCGGACTATTACGGTAAGCAACAGGCCTGGTTCCTAGAGCTGCTGGCCAAGGGCCTCGTCTATCGCAAGGAGGGCGTGGTCAATTGGGATCCGGTCGATATGACCGTTCTGGCAAATGAGCAGGTCATTGACGGCAAGGGCTGGCGTTCCGGCGCGACCGTTGAAAAGCGCAAGCTGACCCAGTGGTTCTTGCGCATTACGGACTATGCCGACGCCCTGATTGAAGGCCTCGGTGGCCTGGATCGCTGGCCAGACAAGGTCCGCCTGATGCAGGAAAACTGGATCGGAAGGTCCAAGGGCCTGCGCCTGACCTTTGACTTTTCGGACTCGGTTCCGACCGGCTTTGAGAGCGGCCTAGAGGTCTATACCACCCGTCCAGACACGCTCTATGGCGCGAGCTTCTTGGCCATTGCGCCAGATCATCCGTTGGCGGAGCAGTTGGCGGCAGCCGATCCCAAGACGGCCGCTTTTGTGGCGGAATGTCGTCACGGCGGCACCTCTGCGGCCGACATTGAGGCGGCGGAAAAGAAGGGTCTCAATACCGGCCTATCCGTCGTCCATCCGTTCGATTCCACCAAGACATTGCCAGTCTGGATCGCGAACTTTGTACTGATGGACTATGGCACCGGCGCGATCTTTGGCTGCCCGGCACATGACCAACGCGATCTGGATTTTGCCCGCAAATATAATCTGCCGGTCCGGTGCGTGGTCCTGCCCAGTGGTGAAGATCCGGCCAGCTTTGCAGTGGACAAGGAGGCCTATGTCGGCCCTGGCAAGATCATCAATTCCGAATTCCTAAACGGTCTTGAGATCGAACCCGCCAAGGCCGCTGCCATTGACAGGATCGAAGCTCAGAACCAAGGCAAGGGCGCGACCGTCTACCGGTTGCGCGACTGGGGCGTCTCTCGTCAGCGCTATTGGGGCTGTCCGATCCCAATCATCCATTGCCAGGCTTGCGGCCCCGTCTCGGTCCCAGCCGACCAGCTGCCGGTCGTGTTGCCTGATGATGTCGAGTTTGATCGTCCGGGCAATCCGCTGCTGCGCCATCCCACCTGGCGCCACGTCGCCTGCCCCTCATGTGGCGGCAAGGCGGAGCGCGAAACCGATACGCTGGACACCTTTGTTGACAGTTCTTGGTATTTTGCCCGGTTTGCAGATCCCAAATCGTCTGATCCCGTCAACCGCGCGGCGGCGGACTATTGGTTGCCGGTGGATCAATATATTGGCGGCGTCGAGCATGCGGTGCTGCATCTGCTCTATGCCCGGTTCATCACCCGCGCCCTCAAGGATACCGGCGCCCTCGGCGTTGAAGAGCCCTTTGCCGGGCTCTTTACGCAAGGCATGGTCACCCACGAGACCTATCGGCTCGCCGACGGCAGTTGGGTTGAGCCTCAGGCCGTCGATATTGTCCATGAGGGCAATCAAAGGCTGGCTCGCCTGATTGACGGCGGCGATGCTGTGACCATCGGCGATATCGAAAAGATGTCGAAATCCAAGAAGAACGTCGTCGCACCGGAGGACATCTTTGACGCCTACGGTGTCGATGCGGCCCGCCTCTTTGTCATGTCCGACAGTCCTCCAGAGCGTGACGTCCAGTGGACCAATGGCGGGGTTGAAGGCGCTTGGCGCTTTGTGCACCGGGTCTGGAATGAGTTCGACAGTCAACCGGAAGGCCCCGCGCCCAAGGCCGACTATAGCAGCGACCCAAAATCGCTTGAGGTCATCAAGGCCGCCCATCGTCTGATCGGCAGCCTGACCGACTCTATCGAGGGCTTCCGCTTCAATGGCGGTGTTGCGCGGCTCTATGAGTTCTTGAACATTTTGAAGGGTCTACCCGTTGCGGGGGCAAGCGAGGCAGCACTGGCGGCGCGGGCTGAGGCCCTATCGATCCTGGCGCGCCTTATCGCACCCTTTACGCCCCATTTGGCCGAAGAGTGCTGGGCACGGCTGGGCGGCGAGGGCCTGGTGGTCGATGCGCCTTGGCCGGTCTGTGATCCCGCGCTTGCTGCTGAAGATCAACGGACCTTGCCGGTTCAGATCAATGGCAAGCGTCGCGGGGAAGTGACCGTGGCCGCGGGTCTGGGTGAGGCCGAGGTCGAGAAAATAGCGCTGGCGGACGGCGACGTTGCGCGCCACCTTGAAGGCCTGACGGTTCGCAAGGTCATTGTCGTCAAGGACCGGATCGTCAATATCGTCGCCAACTGAACGACCGCTGCGGATCATCGAGGCTAGGGGATCACTTGGAACATTGGATCGTCACATCAGGCCCCACGCGGTGGCTAGCGCTCGCGGCGACCTTGATGGGCTGCCTTAGCCTCGCGGCCTGCGGTTTCACGCCCCTCTATGCCTCGCCGGGCGTTGCTCCGGGGCTGTCGGCAATCGCAACCGATGTAGCCCACGGACGGGCGGGTTATCTGCTGCGCGAAGATCTCGATGATGCCTTTGGTCGCGACGGCGCCATTCCGGCGGCCTACCGGCTCAAGATCGTGGTTGAAGAAAAGCGCCTGCCGCGCGGCCTTCGGGTCGATAATGTCGCCAACCGCTATGAGCTTCAACTCAAGGTCACCTACAGCCTCACCGATGCCCAGACCCGCGCCATCCTGACGTCCGGGCTTGTTCCCATCGCCGTCACCTACGACTCCGCCGATGCGCCCTATGGCGGGATATCGGCTCAGCAGGATGGTCAAAAACGCGCCGCGTCAGAGGCGGCTCAGCAGATCCGGCTCGAAATCGCGCGCTATTTCGCCAGTAAAAAGGCACCCTAAACCCATGATCTTGGCCAAAACGCCCGATATTGATCGGTTTTTGGCTCAGCCGGGGTCTGATATCCGCGCTGTCCTGCTCTATGGCAAGGACCGTGCCGTCGTGCGCGAGCGGGCCGATCTGGTCGCGGCCAAGGCTACCCAGAATCCTGACGATCCCTTTGACGTCGCCGTCCTAACCGAGACCGATCTTTCCAACGACTCAGCCCGTCTGGTGGATGAATTGGCCGCTATGTCGCTGATGGGCGGGCGACGGCTCGTTCGGCTCAAGCTCACAGGCGAGAAGGGCCCCGTGGATAAGGCTGCCGCTGACGCGCTCAAACAGCATGTCGATGGCCTCCTCAATGGCGAGGCCATGCTCTTGATCGAAGCCGGGCCGCTGGCCAAGGACTCCGCCCTGCGCAAGGCCGCCGAACAGGCCAAGACCGGCGCGGTGGTCATCCCCTGCTATGAGGACGACACCGGCGACGTCGCCCGGTTGGTCCGCGATCTTCTGAGCAAGGACAGGGTTGGTCTGAGCGCCGACGCCCTAGATCTGGTCGTCGCGCGGCTGCCCCGCGAGCGCGGCGTAGTTCGCCAAGAGATCGAACGGCTGGTCCTGTTCCTCGGTCCCGGCAGCGGCGTGAGCGCGACGCCCGCCGATCTTTCTGACTTTCTTGGCGTGGAGCCAGAGGCCTCTTTGAGCGACGCCGCAGCCGATGCCTTTGGGGGTCGGCTCGGTGCGGCACAGGCCGGATTACGCCGCGCCTTTGCCGAGGGAGAAAATGGGCCAGCCGCCGTGCGGGCCATCAGTTTCTATATGGGCCGTCTTCGCCGCGTGCTCACCTTGCATAAGAGCGGGGCGGGCCTTCAGGAGGCTGCCAAGTCCTCTGGCATCTTTTGGAAACAAGAGCGCGAGTTCCTGCGCCAAGCCCGGGCTTGGAGCCTCGACCAGCTCGGTGACCTTCAGCCCGACCTGTTGCATGCTGACCGGGCGTGCAAACAGACTGGTTCGCCTGATACGCTTATTGCGGAAAGACTCGCCTTAACCATTGCGGGCCGAGCGCGCCGTTTAGGGCTTTAGGGCCAAAACACACCATATTTGGTGGTGGTAATGCTTTATTTTCAATATCTTGTAGAAATCTGGCGAAATAAACCTAATCGCGTGTACCCGAGCCCGCCGCCGTGCGCGTCAGACGACGACATAAATCATCCAACTGCTCGAGCGTGGCGTAGGAGATTCGGATTTCGCCCGCGCCGTCGCGGTCGAAAATTTCTACGTCTAGACCAAGGATATCGGACAGGTCCGTTTCTAGAGCGCGCGTGTCTGCGTCCTTAAAGCCGGCCGCCTTGCCGGGACGGGACGGGCGAGAGGCTGAACCCGCGCCGGCCTTACGGACGAGCGCCTCGGTCGCCCGAACCGAAAGACCGCCATCGACGATCTGACGGGCGAGGCCCACAGGATCGGAGGCCGAGACGATGGCGCGCGCATGACCCGCACTTAAGGCACCGGACAAGAGGAGCGCTTGAACCTCATCGGGGAGGGACAGCAGGCGAAGAGCATTGGCGACATGGCTACGGCTCTTGCCCACCGTCTGGGCGACGGCCTCTTGGGTACGGCCAAACCGTTCGATCAGGGCGCGGTAACCGAGGGCCTCTTCCACCGGATTAAGATCTGCCCGTTGAACATTTTCGATTATGCCGATCTCAAGAACGGCCAGATCATCCAGTTCGCGCACCAAGATCGGAACAGTCTTGAGGCCTGCCATCTGGGCCGCGCGCCATCGCCGCTCACCGGCAACGATCTGATAGTCCCCCGCAGAACCGGGGGCCGGACGAACCAGAATGGGCTGCAGGATGCCAACCTCACGGATGGAATCGGCCAGTTCGTTGATGTCGCCCTCCATAAACTGCCGACGCGGCTGATCTGGGTTTCGGCGAAGCCGTTCGATCGGCGTCTCGCGCGCCGCCGCAGAGGCGACCGCTCGGTCGGCGTCACGCGCCTCAGCGCCGGCCAACTCAGCCTCTGATTCCCCCAAAAGCGCCGATAGTCCTCGGCCCAAACCCCTGCGACCCTCAGCCATGTGTCTGTCTTTCCTTCAAGGTGGTCACGTCAAGCCGCCTGGGTCTGGCGCGCGCGCTCACGGGCCACCACTTCCTTAGCCAGCTTCAAATAGGCTTGGCTGCCGGCGCATTTGAGGTCGTAAATCAGGACGGGCTTACCGAACGACGGGGCCTCAGAGACCCGGACATTGCGCGGAATGACCGTCTCATAGACCTTGTCGCCAAAGTGGCTGCGCACATCCAAAGCGACCTGTTCAGACAGGCTGTTGCGCTTGTCGTACATGGTCAGGACGACGCCTTGAATTTCGAGGGTCGGATTGAGGCTGCCACGCACCAGATCGACTGTGCGCATCAGTTGGCTAAGGCCCTCAAGCGCAAAGAACTCGCACTGCAGCGGCACCAGAACCGCATCGGCAGCGGCCATGGCATTGACGGTCAAGAGGTTCAAAGACGGCGGGCAGTCAATCAGCACATAGGTATAGCGATCAGGGCCCGTATCGGCGCGCAAGGTCGCGAGGGCATCGCGCAGCTTAAAGGAGCGGCCTGCGACCTGAGCCAATTCCATCTCGACACCCGACAGATCGGCGTCCGAAGGCACGATATGCAGGCCGGGCAGGGCGGTTTCGACAGCGGCTTCCAAGATGGGGCGCTCGCCCAGAAGCACGTCGTAGATCGTCGTGGTCCGCTTTTGACGCGGCACGCCCAGACCCGTCGAGGCATTGCCCTGAGGGTCCAGATCAAGGATCAACACCCGCTGGCCAACAGCGGCCAAAGCGGTACCCAGATTGATCGCCGTGGTCGTCTTGCCGACCCCGCCCTTTTGGTTGGAGATCGACAGAACACGCAGGGCCGGGATGGGACTATTGGGCACGATAGAGCCTCTTTATCTCGACGATGCGGCCACGGGGGTCGCTTCGGCTCGGAAACTGTCTGGACTGGAAGGTCCAGTCTTTCGCGGCCAATTCCAACTCGGCGTCGACCCCTTCACCCTTCAGGAACAGGCCGACTGCCCCAAGCTTGAAATAGGGTTGGGCGAAGGTCAAAAGCCGTTCCATCGGCGCAAAGGCACGCGCTGTGACGCGGTCAACCCTTAGGCCGATGCTTTCAGCGCGCGCATTGTGGACAATGGCGGGGAGGTCCAGCGCCTCAATAACCGCCTCTAAAAACCGGCACCGCTTAGCCATGCTCTCGACCAGATGGACTTCACCATCGGGGTCATCCTTGAGCAGGATCGCAAGGATCAGACCGGGAAAGCCCGCGCCAGCCCCGAGATCCGCCCAAACCTTGGCATCGGGTGCCAAGCTGAGCAGTTGAGCGCTATCAAAGGCGTGGCGACCCCAAAACTCAGCCATGGCCGAGGGTCCAACCAGGTTCATCCGCGTGTTCCAGTCAGCGAGGAGCAGCCGGTAGGCCTCGATATCGGCCACCTGCGCATCACTTGCTCCGGTCGCAACCTGAAAGCTTGCGACGTCCGTAACCGCTCGGGGACTATTGGGATGATCAAGCGGCATGGGTCGGCCTGCGAACATGGGCGAGAAGAGCGGTCAAGGCACCCGGAGTTACGCCTTCGATACGGGCGGCTTGGCCAAGGGTCTGGGGCTGAACGCGGATCAGTTTTTCGCGGACCTCGTTGGAGAGGCCGCCGACAAGGCCATAGTTCAGGTTGACGGGCAGGGTGAGGTTCTCATCTCGGCGGAAGGCTTCGACATCGGCCGTTTGACGGTCAAGATAGCCGCTATAGGTCGCATCGATCTCGACCTGCTCGCGCACATCGGGGCTCCATTGCGCGATCTGCGGCCAGACCTGCGTCAAGGCCTCAAACGAGAACTCTGGATAGGCCAGAAGATGTTTGAGGCTTCGTCTTTGACCATCAGCCTTCACATAGAGGCCATGGCGACCGGCCTCCTGAGGGGTCAAGGTCAGTTGATCGGCTTGAAGCCGTGCGTTCCGCAGGGCATCTGCCTTAATGGCATAGCGCTCCGCTCGCTCGGTGCCGACACAGCCAAGAGCCAGACCGCGTGCGGTGAGGCGCTGATCGGCATTATCTGCCCTTAAGGTGAGACGATATTCGGCACGGCTTGTGAACATGCGATAGGGCTCGGTGACACCACGTGTGACCAGATCATCGATCATGACGCCAATATAGGCCTCATCCCGCGCAAAGGTCACCGCATCGGCTCCAGACGCCTGACGGGCGGCGTTGAGGCCCGCCACCAAGCCTTGAGCGCCCGCCTCTTCATAGCCCGTCGTGCCATTGATCTGACCGGCCAGATAGAGACCGGGCAGACGCTTGACCTCGAGTGCCGGGGTCAGTTCACGCGGATCGACATAGTCATATTCGATGGCATAGCCGAACCGGCGGATAGCAACCGATTCAAGGCCCGGAATGGTGCGAAGGAACAGGGTCTGGGTCTCTTCGGACACTGAGGTCGAGACGCCATTGGGATAGACCGTATCGTCATCCAGGCCTTCCGGCTCCAAGAACACCTGATGGCTGGTCTTATCGGCAAAGCGGACGACCTTATCCTCGATCGAGGGACAATAGCGCGGACCAACACCGGTGGTTCGGCCACCATAGACCGCCGATTCCGTCAGGCGCTCGGCAATGATCTTGTGGGTCGCTTGATTGGTGAAGGTGATGCCACAAGCAATCTGAGGCGTCGTAATCCTGTCGGTCAGGAACGAGAAGGGTACGGGAGGATTATCAGCCTCCTGCATATCCAGCTGATCCCAATGGATCGTCGAGCCATCGAGGCGCGCAGGCGTGCCCGTCTTGAGGCGGCCCATGCTCAGGCCCAAGCCATAGAGGCGATCGGCCAGACCGATGGCGGGTTGATCGCCCACCCGGCCTGCTGGAATGCGCTTTTCGCCCAGATGGATGACGCCCTTCAAGAAGGTGCCTGTGGTCAGGACGATCCGAGCGGCGCGATAGGCCACGCCCGTTGCGCCAATGACACCGGCGACGCGACCCTCTTCAATGATCAGGTCCTCGACCGCCTCGGCCTGGAGGGTGAGGTTGGGCTGGTTGGCCAGGGCGGCCTGCATGGCCTCGCGGTAGAGCTTGCGGTCAATCTGCGAGCGGGGACCGCGAACCGCGGCACCCTTGGACCGGTTGAGCATGCGAAACTGAATACCGGCTTGGTCGGCCATCCGGCCCATCAACCCATCGAGCGCATCGATCTCGCGCACCAGATGGCCCTTGCCCAGTCCGCCAATGGCGGGATTGCAGGACATTTCGCCCAGGGTATCGAGCCTATGGGTCAGCAGAAGGGTCTTTGCGCCAAAGCGCGCCGAAGCCGCGGCGGCCTCACAGCCTGCGTGGCCACCGCCGATGACGATGACGTCCCAGGCCGGTGTCGGCAAAGGGGGCTGAATGGCGCTCACGGGTTTGATCATGTGGGGCAGGGCGGGCCAATGTGCCGCTGAGCGTCTTATAGGCCAACTGCCGCTTGGCGTCGAGATGAGTCAGGGGCCATACGGGGCGGAAGGCGGTGTTCCACGTGAAACATTACCCATCGATCATCGCGGCGGCGACCTCTGTTTCACGTGAAACAGGTCACTTGCCGATACAGAAGGTCGAGAAGACCGCCCCCAAAACGTCCTCTGGATCGATCTTGCCCGTCACCCGCTCAAGCGCCCGCGCCGCCAGCCGAACATCCTCAGCGGCCAATTCAGGCCCCAGCGCCAGAACGCCGAGGGCGCGCTCTATATGACCAGCCGCTTCAGACAGGTGGACCGCGTGCCGTCGACGGGTCGCGGCTGGAAAGTCTGCGCCCGACAGGGCCGCCGTCACCCGCTCGGTGAGATCAAGGCGGGCGGTTTCAGCACCGTCCCGTGACAGACTGAGGAACTGAAGCGCCAAGCCGTGCGCTCGCGCCCAAGCCTCGGCTGCGACACCGTCAGCCGACAGGCCGAGATCCGCCTTATTGATCAGACAGACATCGCCGCGCCCCACGAGATCCTTCGCCAAGGCCCAGTCCCCAGAGTTCGAGGCACCATCGACCAGCCAGAGCCGAAGGGCGGCATCTTGCGCCCAAGCTTGGGCCCGCCGCACCCCCTCCTGCTCAATGAGATCATCGCTCTGACGAATACCGGCAGTATCGGCGAGCAGGAGCTTAAAGCCCGCCAAGACCAACGGGACCTCGATGATATCGCGTGTGGTTCCAGCAATATCGGTGACAATAGCCGCGTCGCGGCCAACCAGCCCATTGATCAGGCTGGACTTGCCCGCATTGGGCGCGCCGATCACGGCGACACGATAACCGTCCCGGATCCGCTCACCCCGCCTTCCATCGTCCAAGGCGAGGCAGATCTCGGTCAGAAGACGCTCTAACGGCGGTCGGGCCATATTGGCCACGGCCTCGGGAACCTCCTCTTCGGGAAAATCAATCCCGGCCTCTAGCATCGCCAAGGCCCTAAGCAATTGATCTCGCCACCGGCCATAGCGCTGAGATAGGCCACCGGCGAGCTGGTCCAGCGCCTGCTGTCTTTGCGCCGCTGTCTCGGCATCAACCAGATCGGCCACCGCCTCGGCCTGGGCCAAATCCATGCGCTGGTTTTGAAAGGCGCGGCGGGTAAATTCACCCGGCTCCGCCATCCGCAGGCCCAGCCGATCGAGAACATCCAAAACGCCCTCAACCACGGCCATACCGCCATGGAGATGAAGCTCGGCAGAATCCTCGCCCGTATAGCTGGCCGGACCGGGGAACCACAGCACCAGACCGTCGTCCAGAATGCCTCCGGTGGCCGGATCCTTCAATCGCCGAAGGCTCGCACGTCTTGGCTCAGGCAGGCTGCCGATCAGTTGGCGTAGAACCGCCTGCGTTTGCGACCCCGAAAGGCGCAAGACGGCGACCGCAGAGCGGCCCGGGGCCGTCGCCGGCGCATAGATACTATCGGTCATCCGCTGGTGATTTTACGGCTTGGTGCCGGTCATGGTCGATGTCGCAGCGGCGGTCATCAGTTTGCGAAACTGCTCCGTCGCCTGACCGCCAAAGGCCATCCAGTTCTTCATCAGCTCATCAGGCTGCAGCATGGCCATATTGGTGTCCATCCGCGTCTTCATCTCTTGCACCAGATGATCGTTTAAGACGCTAACGTCCGGCAGGCCCAGAAAGGTCCGCGCTTCGAGCGGGGTGCAATCAATCTCGATGGTCATCTTCATGGCAATGTGCCTCCTCACAGTGGCTGGCCCACAACCCTGTCATGCGCCTATTAAGATTTGATAGCCAATCCCTTGCAAGACCCTTGGCCTAATGGCCGCAAGGTCTCTATCTTGAAACCGACCCCATTTCCGACCGACATCTTGGAGACTGACCATGTCTGGCACAATGACCACCATAAAGACAGCCGACGGAACCTTTACTGCCTATGTGGCCAGACCCGCCGCCGCCAAGGCTCCAGCCGTGGTCGTGATCCAAGAAATCTTCGGCGTCAATGAAGTGATGCGGTCTATTACCGACGACCTAGCCGCCCAAGGTTATTTGGCGATCTGTCCAGACCTGTTCTGGCGCATCGAGCCCGGGATCGACATTACCGACCAGTCAGAAGCCGAATGGGCCAGAGCCTTCGAACTCTACACCGCCTTTGACGTGGACAAGGGCATCAAGGACATCGCCGCGACCCTCGCCACCATTCGCGCCGATGAGGGCTGTAATGGGAAAGTGGGCTCGGTCGGTTTTTGCCTTGGCGGTCTGCTCTCATTCCTGACCGCGACCCGTACAGACGTCGACGCTGCCGTCTGTTTCTACGGCGTTGGCATTGAAAATAAGGTGGAGGAGGGCAAGTCCCTCAAGCGCCCAGTGATGTTGCACGTGGCCCAGGAAGATCAGTTCGTGCCCAAGGCCGCGCAGGCCGCGCTGACAGAAGCCCTGTCTGGCCACCCATTGGTCACCCTTCATAGCTATGCGGGCCGCGATCACGCCTTTGCGCGCAAGGGCGGTGAACATTATGACGCCGCTGATGCCGCCTTGGCCGAGCAGCGCACCTTGGCCTTCTTCGCCGCCAACCTTTAACCCAAAACTAGGGACCGCATGATCATGCTCGCCATTCAAGCGACAGAGGCTGGGGGGCCAGAGGTTCTCAAGGCCATCGACCTGCCAGAGCCCACACCAGGGCCCGGTCAGATCCGCATTCGCCACGAAGCCATCGGCCTCAACTTCATCGACATCTATCAGCGCAGCGGTCTCTATCCGATCGCCTTCCCATCGGTGCTTGGTCTCGAGGGCGCAGGCATTGTCGATGCGGTTGGCGAAGGTGTGACCCGCTTTGTGGCCGGCGACCGCGCAGCCTATGGCAGCGGGCCCCTCGGGGCCTATTGCGAGGTCCATGTCACCGCCGCCAATCGTGCCGTTAAGGTGCCTGATGGGGTAAGCCTAAAGGAGGCTGCAGCTGCCATGCTCAAGGGCATGACGGCCGAGTTCCTCTTGCGGCGCTGTTTTCCGGTTAAGGCCGGGGACATGATCCTGATCCATGCCGCGGCGGGCGGGGTCGGGTCAATCATGACCCAATGGGCCAGAGCTCTTGGTGCTGTCGTCATTGGTACAGCCGGGTCGCAGGCCAAGGCTGATCTGGCCGTGGCTCAGGGCTGTCATCACGTCATCCAGTATCGCTCAGAAGATGTCGCGGCGCGCGTGCGCGAAATCACCAAGGGTCAAGGCGTCGCCGTGGCCTATGACTCGGTTGGGGCCGACACTTTTGAAGCCACGCTGGCCAGCCTGAGCCGCCGGGGCCTGTTTGTCAGTTTCGGTAATGCGTCAGGCCCTGTGCCGCCCTTTGCACCTGCCCGCCTCGCGGCGGCGGGATCGCTGTTCTTTACCCGCCCAACCCTGTTTGACTATATCGCCACGACCGAAGATCTGGATGAGAGCGCTAACCCCCTGTTTGCGGTGATCGGCTCAGGCGCGGTCAAGATTCAGATTGGGGCCGAATATGCGCTCAAGGATACCCGCGCGGCACATGAGGCCCTAGCGGCACGCGAAACCATCGGCGCGACCTTGCTTATTCCGTGATAAATAGCTGATTTTATTAAACTTAAAAGGGCGGCCCCGAGACCTCGGAGCCGCCCTTTTTCTTAGGTGTTCATCGACTGGAAGAAGTCGGCATTGTTTTTGGTCTGACGCATCTTGTCGAGCAGGAACTCGATGGCGTCTTGCGGGCCCATGGGGTTGAGGATGCGACGCAGGACATAGGTCTTTTGCAGCACATCCTTCGGCGTGATGAGGTCTTCCTTGCGGGTGCCAGACTTCAAGATGTCGATGGCGGGGAAGACCCGCTTATCGGCAACCTTGCGGTCGAGGATGATTTCCGAGTTACCCGTGCCCTTGAACTCTTCAAAGATCACCTCGTCCATGCGGCTGCCCGTATCAATCAAGGCCGTCGCGATGATGGTCAAGGAGCCACCTTCTTCGATATTGCGGGCTGCACCAAAGAAGCGCTTGGGACGCTGCAGGGCGTTGGCGTCGACACCACCGGTCAGAACCTTACCCGAGGACGGCACGACAGTGTTGTAGGCCCGGCCCAGACGGGTGACGGAGTCCAGCAGGATGATCACGTCGCGCTTGTGCTCAACCAGGCGCTTGGCCTTTTCAATGACCATTTCGGCCACTTGGACGTGGCGGGTTGCGGGCTCATCGAAGGTTGAGGAGATGACCTCGCCCTTCACGGTGCGCTGCATGTCCGTCACTTCTTCGGGACGCTCATCGATCAAAAGTACGATCAGGTAACATTCCGGGTGGTTGGCCGCGATCGACTTGGCGATGTTTTGCAACATCACCGTCTTACCCACACGCGGCGGGGCGACGATCAGGCAGCGCTGGCCCTTACCAAGGGGCGCGACAATATCGATCACGCGGCCGGACCGGTCCTTCAGGGTTGGATCCTGAATTTCCATGGTCAGGCGCTCATCGGGATAGAGCGGGGTCAGGTTATCGAAATGAACCTTGTGACGGACATTTTCGGGGTTCTCAAAATTGATCGAATCGACCTTCAGCAGGGCGAAATAACGCTCGCCTTCTCGCGGTGCGCGGATCGGTCCCTCAACGCTGTCGCCCGTGCGCAAACCAAACTTGCGGATCTGTGACGGGGAGACATAAATATCATCCGGGCCTGGCAGATAGTTGGCTTCTGGCGAGCGAAGGAAACCAAAGCCGTCCTGCACGACCTCCATCACGCCGCCGCCGGAGATTTCGACACCCTCTTCGGCTACGGCCTTGAGGATCCCGAACATCATGTCCTGCTTGCGCATGGAGTTGGCGTTCTCGATCTCCATGGCCTCAGCCAGCGCCAACAGGTCGCTGGGTGACTTGAGCTTCAGCTCCATCAGCGACATGCGCGTGATGCCCATCTGGGCAACAGCCTTCGCGGCATCGCCACCGGTTGGCTCAAGATCAGCCTCAACAGATGGGCCATCAGTAGCCGTCGTATCGATCATGTGATCGGTGTCATTCATAGGTTCGTCTTGCATTGAAAATCTCAAGGTCAGTCGGGCTGCGATCAAGCAGCCACGCGCGTCTATAGCTCCGCTGTCCGAAGCTTTAGACCAGTAATGTGCGCCAAGCGGCGCGAAGGGAGAACCGATAGGCCTTGGTGCGATCCTTGAACGGACCCGCGATAAGGCCTCGGTGAGAGGCGGGAACGTGGCGCGCCACGTCTGGCACTAGCCGAAACACATAAGGCGGGTCAGGTCAAGATAATGCCCAAACGGCTTACCAAGCTAGATATCAAAAGTGGGCAAATTCCGTGGTCACGGCAATGACCATGATGATCGCCGCTATGAAGGGCAGTTCATTGGTCATCCGCCAAAACTTGCCCGAGCGCTGGTTGGTGCCATTCTCGAACCTCTTACGCGCTCCGGCCAAAAAGCCGTGCCATCCGGCCAAGAAGACGACGCCACAAAGCTTGGTGACCATCCAGGGCTGAGCCAAGAAACCCCAGCCGCGTATCTCGCTGTCGGCCCAGATCAGCAAGCCCCCAAAGAGGAACGTCAAGATCATGGCGGGGTTCATGATGATGCGCAAAAGCTTGCGCTCCATGACCTTAAAGGTCTCGTCCATCTCCGATCCGGGGGTTGCCGCGCTATGATAGGCATAAAGGCGCGGCAGATAGAGCATGCCTGCCATCCAAGCGATCACCGCAATGATGTGTAGCCCGCGAAGCAGGTCATAATGCTGAGCCACGAGGATCTCCCTAGGTCGCCGTCATGCGGTGCGGACATTTGTCGTGTTTGGCATCACAAGACCAGCCTTCGCATGGAGCTGTTCCGGTCCGGCTTAGGCTGCTGACCGCCAACTCTGACAGGGCCTCTATAAAGATCGGATCAGTCCCCAAGGCTGGCACGCGGATATAGTGCGGACAGCCAAGATCATGGGCGAGCTCCGCATATTCATGATCAAGCTCAACCAGCGTCTCAATATGTTCAGAGACAAAGGCAATCGGCGTGACGATGACGCCAAGACCGGCTTCGGCCGCAGCCGCGATCGCCTCTGGCGTCGTGGGGCCAATCCACTTTAGGGGTCCCACGCGGCTTTGATAACAGATCTGCCAATCCCGGCCCTTGCCGAGCCGGGCCGCAACCGCCGCCGCTGTGGCCTCTATCTGCGACTGGTAGGGGTCGCCCTGTTCAATGATTTTTTCAGGCAGACCGTGGGCCGAAAATAGCAATCGCGTCCCGGCTGGCGAAGCGGCGGCGCTATAGGCGCGCTCGATGGCCTGAGCATGGGCCTCGACCACCCCGTCCAAGGTCGGATAGCAGCAGATTTCCCGCGCCTGTCCCGAACCCCGATAGACCCTGTACCATTCGGCGACCGAAGAGCCCGTGGTTGTCGTCGAAAACTGCGGATAAAGCGGCAGAAGAATGATCTCGTCTGGACCATAGGCCGCCACCGCCTTAGCCGCCTCGTGGGTAAAGGGGTGCCAATAGCGCATGGCGATAAACAGCTGAACCTCAGCGCCATCCACCTTACTGGACATGGCTGCGCCCAGTGCCTCAGCTTGAGCCGTCGTTTGCGGCAAGATCGGTGAGCCTCCGCCCATAATATTGTAATTGGCCTGAGCAGACCTCTTGCGCAGCGTCGAGATCATAAAGGCAAGGGCCTGCCGGATCCCCGCCGGCGCGCCGATAATCGCCTTGTCCGCAAAGAGATTATACAAAAAGGGCTGCACGGCCTTTGGCCCATCTGGTCCACCCAGATTAAACAGGACAACGGCAATTTTTTTGGTCGATTGATCCATGGTCACACTCAAATCCCCAATCGGCCATTAAGCGCCAACAACCCGCGCCAAGACCTGCTCGACATGGGCGATAGGCGTATCGGGCAAGATCCCGTGGCCAAGATTGAAGATATAGGGTCCGCCGCCCCATTGGACCAACATCTCATCAACACGCCGATCAAGGGCCGCTCCACCTGCTCGCAAAAGCAAGGGGTCAAGCGCGCCCTGAATGGCCGTCGTCTGTTGAAGTTGTCGACCCAAAGCTGCTGAGGCTTGAACATCCATCGCCACAGCCTGAACCGGCACCTTGGCGACATAGCTTATGACCAAGCTGCCCGCTCCCTTTGGAAAGCCGATAAAGGGTGCGTTGATCCCTGCGGCCCGGACCTTCTCGATGATCCTCATATGCGGACCAATGACCAAGCGTTCGAACAGGTCCTCTGGGAGATTTTCGGCCCAAGATTCAAACAGTTTAAGAACCTGCGCCCCGGCCTTGGCCTGCATGATCAGATAGAGGGCGGTTGCCTCGACCAATATATCGATCAAGCCATCGAGCGCTTCTGGGTGTGTATAGGCATAGGTCCGCGCCCCGGTACGGTCGCTAGACCCCCCTTCGATCATATAGGTCGCCACGGTCCAGGGCGCTCCAGCAAAGCCGATCAGGGCCCGCTCTGGTTCCAAGGCTGCGCGTACCCGGCTCAAGGTCTCCCCAACAGCCGATAGCCGCCCTGTAGAGGCCTCAATCTGATCGCGCATCGTCTCGAGGGGGGGCAGAGTTCCCAGCTTTGGGCCTTCCCCAACTTCAAACCGAACATCCTGACCCAAGGCGCCAGGGATCAACAAAATATCGGCAAAGACAATGGCAGCGCTGAAAGCAAAGCGGCGCATGGGCTGCAAGGTCGCTTCGGCTGCCTTTTCGGGGTCCAGACAGAAGGATATAAAATCAGGTGCCGTTGCGCGAAGGGCGCGATATTCAGGCAAATAGCGACCCGCTTGGCGCATGAACCAGATTGGTGGCTTGGCCAAGCCTTGACCGGCAAGAACCTTAAGCAAGGCTGGGGTCGATGGTCCGGCGGTGCCGTTCGGTGTCTGGGTGTGGGTCATGGCTCCCTTAAAGCGATTTCCCTAGCCAGACTCAAGCCCACACCATACGAAGGCCTCTTCCTTTTCTTATTAAGAGAAGAATAGAAATATTTGCGGTGAAGGATGGGGCAGGGCAGAAACAGGACAGCTCCACCGAAAGTCGGAAAATACAAGCCCGCTCCCACCGCCTTCCCAGCCTTATCCCCATACCCTTAGGGGGACGGCCAATGGCCTGTGAAAACCGGGGATTGTTTGAAACGGTTTGAAGAGATTAACAAAACCTTAACGCCAAAGGCTTTAGGGCGGTGAGTCTTTAGAACTTGTTAACCATAGGCCGCTGTCGGCGCGATCGACTAGAAACCAACCGAGCAAGGCCGGGGAAAAGACGTGGCAAATTGTAGCGCTTTTCCCAAGACCGATAGGGTCGCCGAGAGGGCCCCAATTTGCCCCCAAACCGGCCACCGCTCGAGCCCCTGTCGTTAAGGTTCCGTTAACCCTTTCTCCACAGATCAATTATCCAAAACCACAATGCTTGCCGAACCCAGACCTTGAGGGCATGACTAGAGCCATGAGCCACACACCGCGCATCGCCACCTATTTCCATGTCCATCTCGTGTCGGATTCCACCGGCGAGACGCTTAATGCCATGGCCAAGGCGGTCTGCGCCCGCTTTGATGATGTCCTGCCGATCGAGCATGTCTATGCGCTGGTTCGGTCGCCGCGCCAGCTGGAGCGGGTCCTAAAAGAGATCGAGGCCTCGCCCGGGATCGTGATCCATACCATCGTCGACAAGGGTCTAAGGGTAGCCTTGGAAGAGGGCTGCCGCGACATCGATATGGGCTGTATCGCGGCGCTCGATCCTTTGGTGTCCGCCCTCGCGCGCTATCTGGGCGCGTCCCTCTCGACCCGTGTGGGTGCTCAGCACACGCTGGATCACGACTATTTCAACCGCATTGAAGCCCTCAACTACGCCATTGGTCATGATGATGGCCAAGGTACACAGCACCTAGAGTCCGCCGACGTGGTCTTGGTGGGGGTCAGCCGCACCTCGAAGACGCCAACCTCGATCTATCTGGCCCATCGCGGCGTCAGGGCCGCCAATGTGCCATTGGTTCCTGGGTCGGAGCCGCCGCCGCAACTGTTCAATCTCAAAAGGGCGATGGTGGTTGGCTTGACCGTGTCCCCAGACCGACTGATCCAGATCCGACGAAACCGGCTTCTGAGCCTCAAAGAGGACCGCGAAAGCACCTATGTCGACACAGAGTCCGTGCGCGATGAGATCGTCCGCGCCCGGCGGATGTTCGAAAAACATGGCTGGCCGGTCATTGATGTGACCCGTCGCTCGGTGGAAGAGACAGCCGCGGCCGTCATGAATCTCCTATCTGCCGCCAAGGCTGCCGCCGAGACCCCCGCATGACCACCGGCTTGGACCATGTGCCCCCCCTCATTTTGGCCTCAGGCTCTGCGGCTCGGCGGCAGATCTTGACTGGTGCGGGCGTGCCCTTTTTGGTTCAGCCCGCAGACATTGATGAAGAGGTCTTGAAAGAGGAGCTTTTGGCCAAGGGCGAGCCTCCGATCGCCATTGCGCAAGCCTTGGCCGGGGCGAAGGCCTTGGCACGGTCCAAACAGACCCCCGGGCTGGTGATAGGAGCGGATCAAACGCTCGATCTTCATGGCACGTTGTTCAACAAGGCCGCGACCCTTGCCGAAGCGGAAGCCAGCCTTAGGCTCTTGAGGGGCAAGACCCATCACCTCCATTCGGCCACAGCCCTGGCCCTAAACGGCCAATTGGTTTGGCAAGAGGTGGTGAGTGCCAGACTGACCATGCGGGACTTTTCGGACCGATTTCTCAGCCGCTATCTGGAACAGCAGGGTCGCGCCATCTTGTCTTGTGTTGGCTGTTACCAGTTGGAATCACGCGGGGTGCAGCTCTTTGAGCAGATCGAGGGTGACTATTTCACCATCCTTGGGCTACCGCTATCTGGTCTAATGGCACAGTTGAGACAGTGGGGGGTTTTAGACCAATGATCTCTGGGCAAACCCTTGTCGCGGGTGTTGTGGGCTGGCCGGTGCGTCACTCGATGAGCCCGCTAATTCATAATCACTGGCTGCAAGCCGGCGGCGTTGATGGGGTCTATGTCGCATTCTGCCCACCGAAAGATGGATTTTCCGCCTTTGCGTCCGGTTTTCGCGGCGGCGCCATCCGCGGCCTTAATGTTACCTTGCCCTTTAAAGAGCAGGCCCTTGCCCTCGCCGACGGAGCGGGCGATCAAATCAGCGAGATTGCCCGGCTGTCGGGCGCGGCGAACCTGGTCCTTTTTGATGCTGACGGGACCGTTCGGGTCGACAATACTGACGGCGAAGGCCTGCTCTATGCCTTTGCGCGCCAAGCGCCGTCACTCAACCTGACTTCAGCGCCGGTGGTTATTTTGGGCGCAGGCGGCGCGGCGCGGGGCGCCGCAGCAGCTTTGATCCTCGCCGGTGTGCCGCGCGTCCACATCGTCAACCGTACCCTCGAAAAGGCGCAATCCATAGCCTTGGCCCTCGGCCCAAGGGTTCTGGCCTTTGACCCGGCCCAAGCAGAAGCGGCCTTTGACAGCGCGGGCGCAGTGATCAATGCGACCTCACTGGGCCTCGGTGGCGGCGAGGGCCCAGCCGTACCGTGGCAATCTGTCCATGAACGCACGGTCTTTATGGACATGGTCTACAAGCCCCTAGAAACCGATTTCTTGGCCAAGGCCAGGGCGCGCGGCCATCAAACGGTGGACGGTTTAGATATGCTGATCGGTCAGGCCCGGCCCTCGTTCGAGGCCTTTTTTGGCGCGCCGCCGCCCCCATCAGTCGATGTTCGCACCCTCGCCCAACTGACAGCGGCCTAAGGAGTTTAGAGATGATCATTGTTGGCCTCACCGGATCGATTGGCATGGGCAAGTCCACCACCTCGGCCATGTTTCAGGCCGAAGGGGTGCCGGTCTATGACGCTGATGCAGCGGTTCACGCCCTCTATGCCAAGGGCGGCGCGGCTGTCGCTCCCGTTGAGGCCGCCTTTCCCGGCGTGGTCATTGACGGCGCGATCGACCGCGCCAAGCTCAGCGCTCATGTGGTTGGAAACCCGGAAGCCCTAAAAAGGCTGGAAACCATCGTCCACCCCCTGGTCGGCGAAAGCAGGAAGGTGTTTTTTGCGGCCGCCGCTGAGGCCGATGCGCCTCTCGTAATCTTAGACATCCCGCTCCTGTTCGAGACCGGCGGCGAGCGCAATGTCGCGGCCGTGATTGTCGTTTCTGCTCTCGAAGCCATTCAGCGCGAGCGGGTGATGGCGCGGCCCGAGATGACGTCCGAAAAGCTCGACGCCATCTTGGCCCGGCAATTGCCGGATGTTGAAAAACGCGCCCGCGCCGATATTGTCATCGATACGTCGAAAGGCCTCGACAGCGCCCGCGAGCAGGTCCGCGTCGCCATCGCCAAACTTTTGGCCCCTTGATCAGAGCCGCGAACATCCGCAAGGATTGTCCATGGCGCGCGAAATTGTCCTTGATACTGAAACCACTGGCCTAGAACACAAACAGGGGCACCGCTTGGTCGAGCTTGGCTGTGTTGAGCTCAACGATCTGTTGCCCACCGGCCGGACCTTTCACCGCTTTATCGACCCAAAGCGCGAGATTGATCCGGACGCAGAGCGAGTCCACGGCATCTCTAATGCCTTCTTGGTGGGCAAACCGACCTTTGACGCGCCTGAAGTCAGTGACGCGTTTTTGGATTTTATCGGTGATGCTAAACTTATCGCCCATAATGCCCCCTTCGACCGAGGGTTCATCAATGCAGAGCTAGAGCGGGCGGGCCGTGCGCCCATTCCGGAAAGCCGCTGGATCGATACCTTGCCCATGGCCCAGAAGCGCTTTCCGGGCATGTACAATTCCCTTGATGCCCTGTGCAAACGCTACAAGATCTCGCTGGAATCGCGCGACAAGCACGGCGCCCTGATCGACTCGCAACTGTTGGCGGCGGTCTATCTTGAACTGCAGGGTGGCAAAGAGCGGGGGCTGGACTTCACGGTCGAGGCCAAGGGCGGAACCAAAGCGATTGAATCGGTCGGACCGGTGGCCTATGGCCCGCGCCCAAACCCGCTTAGCGCACGCTCAACCGAAGCCGAGCGCGAAGACCACGCCAAGTTCGTGGCCAAGGCCCTGAAAGACAAGGCCATCTGGTACAGGACGGGAATGCTGGCTGGCGAGCGCTAGGTCCCGCCAGCCTGAGGCCTTAAACCGTGATGGTAAAGTCACCGGCAGGCTCGCCTGAGGCGGCAGCCTGGGCCTGACGCGCAGCATAGATGCTCGCAAAATCAATGGGATCCAGCATCAGGGGCGGGAATCCGCCTTCGCTCGACAGGTCGGCAATGATCCGGCGCGCAAAGGGGAACATGAAGCGCGGGCACTCGATCAGCAGAACCGGCTCGAGGTCAGTTTCAGGCACGCCTTGGATCTGGAACAGGCCGCCATAGAGCAGTTCAATATGGAAAACCGCCTCGTTTTCCCGCTGAGCTGTAGCCGACAGCTTCAGGTCGACCTCAAACAGGCCATCTTCCCGGCCGCGGGCATTCATCTCAACGCCAAGCTCGATCTGCGGCTGAGGGGCACCAGCGCGCATGGACTCAGGCGCGCGAGGATTTTCGAAAGACAGGTCACGAATGAACTGCGCCAAGATGCGGATACCGGGGCCATTGTCGGCACCGTTCGGCAGGGCCTGGCCCTCAGGAGCGGTCATGGCTGCGCCAGCTTCAGTATCGGTCATATGCTCGTCCCGTCTTGGGTGAAATGGTTCACCGTGTGAGGCTTGGCCCTATCCAGCAGATCGGCCAAATCTGATGTTTTGAAGCCGCGCAGCTAACACGGGAGGCAAACTTACGCAATGTTAAGGCGCTTGAGCCGTCGGTTGCTAATGACGGCCCCCCTGACTTGTGGCAAGGAAATCCCTATATAGACGTCAGGTGCAGGCCTTTGCCCGCCGGTCGCCTAACTTGGCCAGCTTTGGGTCGTCGATTAACCAGGTTGTGAACCGTGCAAGCCCTAGAACTTTTAATCTCAGCTGTTCTGGCCGGTATCGTCCTCTATCAGCTCTATGCGGTCTTGGGCCGCCGGGTTGGCCGTCAGCCTGAAGACGAAAAGCCCATGGCGCGATCTGCCCCCATCGCCCTGGATGGACCTGAGCCGGTTGAGGCGGTGGATGACACGCCCCTATCCGGTCTGGCGGCGGTGCGTTCACGCGATCCCAGCTTTAACGTCGCCCATTTCCTCAATGGCGCGAAAACCGCCTATGAAACCATCGTTAAGGCCTTTGCTGCGGGCGACCGCGCGGCTTTAGAGCACCTCTTGGCGCCGAATGTTTTGACCGGGTTTGTTGCGGTTATCGATCAGCGCGCCGCAGAAGGGCGCACCGAAGTGGTCGAGTTCATTCAGGCACCGCGCGCCGATCTGGAATCCATCGATCTGACCGGCCATCTGGTTAGCGCCAAGGTGCGGTTCTTGGCCGAGTTTCGCAGCCGAACCAAGGGCCCTGAGGGTGAGGCGGTCGATGATCGCCGCACAGCGGAGGTCTGGACCTTTACCCGTATGCTGACGAGTCCAGATCCGAACTGGACGTTGGTCCGTGTTGACGCCGCTGAGGCCTAGGCCGAGTTGAGCGGGGTGAATCTGTTCGCGACCCTCGCTCGCCGACTGGCTGTTCTGGCCAGTGCGGCGGCGCTGACCGCTTGTGCCGCCTTGCCAGCCGGTCCTGTAGATACCCAACCCTTAAAACCGGCGGCATCACCACAAACCCAGACCCCGACGGTCGTCGATAGTCCGCCGCCGCCTCCACCGCCCAATATTGTTCTGCAGGAGACGGCGCCTACGCCATCGGTCACAACGGTCGAACCCGTGACGGTTCCAGCCGAGGCTCGTCTCGAACGGCCCGATCAATTGCCCGGTTGGAAAACGGAAGATCCCATCGCCGCGCTAAGCGCTCTGATGATCACTTGCAGGGCGACAAAAGACTTGGATCTAAAGGCCCTCTGTGCCCGCGCGCAGGGCCTTAACGGCGCCGATGCCCAGACCGCCCGCGGCTTTTTCGAAGCCAACTTCCGGATCGAACAGGTCAAGGGTACAGGCCTTCTGACGGGTTACTACTCACCAGAATATCAGGCACGCCAAGCCCCGGACGCCGAATTCTCTGCCCCCTTGCGCGCTCGGCCTGACGATCTGCTCATTCTCGATCTGGCGAGCATCGAAGATGACCCTGCCGCCAAACGTCAGGTTGGCCGCATCGAGCAAGGCCGGTTCGAGCCCTATCCTGATCGATCAGAGATCGAGCGAACCGGCCTTGGCAAGCCGCTGCTTTGGATGAGGCCTGAGGACCTGTTCTTTCTACAGATCCAAGGCTCTGGCTCGGCCCTGTTGCCGGATGGACAGCGCTACAGGCTGATCTATGAGGCCTCCAACGGCAGGCCATTCATTGGCATTGCCAAGACCCTGCGCGAACAGGGCCTGCTTCCCGACAATGGCACCTCAGCAGAGGCGATCCGACAATGGCTTGCGGCAAACCGAGGCACGAAGGCCGATCAGGTCATGCAGACCAACCCACGCTATGTTTATTTCTCGCTGGGTCCCGACGATGGGTCTGAGCCTGTTGGTGCGGCGGGCCTTGCTCTGATCGCGGGTCGGGCCGTCGCGATTGACCCAACGCAGCACCGCTATGGCGATCTTTTGTGGATTGATGCGGGCGCGCCGGTCTTGACCGGTTCCTTTCCGGTCTATCAGCGTATGGTCTCAGCCCTTGATACGGGCGGTGCCATCAAGGGCGAGGTGCGGGCCGATCTCTATCTGGGGCGTGGCGATGGCCCTGGCCTAGAGGCGGGCCGGATCAGGCACAATCTGACGCTCTATCGCCTGCGTCCCCGAACCTCGGCGGCGCAGTAGTCCCGTGCGCCGACCCCTCAGTCCTGATGAGCTTAAGATATGGGCCGCGGTCCTATCGACCGTGCGCGCAAGACCCGGACGCTCGCCGCCCAAGCTGGCCCATGAGCCAGAACCATCACCGCTCAATCCTGGCCATAAACCGCACGAGCCCATGGCGCCCATGAGGCTGACGCCAAAGGTTAAGGGCCCCGCCCCCAAACCGGCCAAAGGAGCGGTCTTTAAGGCAGGGCCCACAGCGGCCCCTGAAATAGAGCCGCGCCGTAAGCAGCGCCTGTCTCGTGAGCGCGACCCTATCTTGGCGAGGCTCGATCTGCATGGTCTTGATCAGGAGCGGGCCCGGTCGATCCTGACCGCCTTCCTGCTTCGGGCTCAAGATGAGGGCTCGCGCGCCGTCTTGGTCATTACCGGCAAGGGGTTCTTAGGTGACGGCATCTTGCGCCGACGAACGCCCGAATGGCTGGCCTCGCCGGGATTGCGCACGGTGGTAGCGGGCGTGTCTGAGGCCCATCGTCGCCACGGCGGCGAGGGCGCCCTCTATGTGGCGCTCAAAAAGAAGGCCTAGGGCTTGCGCGAGGCCTTTTCAGCAAGGCCGGACTGACCCTCTCGGGCCTCAAGCTTGGCGGCCACAGAATCCAAACTCACACCGGCAGCCTGAAGCAGGACCAGCCAGTGATAGATCAAATCCGCGCTTTCGCTGGCTACGCCATCGGCATCCTTGAGCGCGGCAGCGAGCGCGGTCTCGATGGCTTCTTCGCCCAGCTTTTGCGCCGCCTTCACCGCGCCCTGTGACAGGAGTTTGGCGGTATAGGACTGGCTTGGATCATCGCCCTGACGCCCCTCAATGGTGGCGCTGAGGCGGGCAAGGGCGGTGGCAAATCTTGTGCTATCGGACATGGACCTGTTCCTTTGCGCCTAGATGGGCCGGACGGGCAGGCCCGCTGCCCGCATCGCCGCCTTAGCTTCACCGATACTGACCTCTCCAAAATGAAAGATCGAGGCCGCAAGTACCGCATCGGCCCCGCCGTCGCGCACACCGGCGACCAAATCGGCGCAAGACCCGGCTCCGCCACTGGCAATGACCGGCACATTGACCGCGCCGGTAATGGCCCGCAGCAGCGCGGTATCATAGCCGTTTTTGGCACCATCCCGGTCCATGGAGGTCAAGAGGATCTCACCGGCCCCGCGCTTCACCGCTGAAACAGCATAGTCAATCACATCCAGCCCCGTGGCCTTGCGCCCGCCATAGGTAAAGACCTCCCAGCCGGAACCATCGGGCTTGGCCTTCGCATCAATGGCCACGACCACACATTGCGAGCCAAAGGCATCGGCGGCATCGGACAGGAGGGCGGGATTTTCGACCGCTGACGTATTGATCGAGATCTTGTCGGCCCCGGCGCGCAAGAGACGCCGAGCATCTTCAACAGCGCGAATGCCGCCGCCGACCGAAACCGGCATGAAACAGACCTCAGCCGTGCGTGACACCACATCCAAGATCGCGCCCCGGCCCTCATGGCTGGCGGTGATGTCAAGGAACATCAGCTCATCAGCCCCGGCCGCATCATAGGCCCGCGCCTGCTCAACCGGATCGCCCGCATCGCGCAGGGCGAGGAAGTTGACGCCCTTGACCACGCGGCCGTCCTTGACGTCGAGACAGGGAATGACGCGGACCTTGAGCATAATCTGTCCTTAGGCCGCGCGGCGCTTTTGTGCAGCCGCAAGCACTTCTGAAGGAACAATGGCCCCATTATAGAGGGCTCGGCCAAGAACGGCTCCGGCAATGGCCACGCCCGGACGGGCCTGAAGGCGGGTAATATCATCGACAGAGGCAAAGCCGCCCGAGGCGATGACCGGAATATTGACCGCATCGGCGACCGCACCGACAGCCTCGACATTGACCCCAGTCAGGGCGCCGTCACGGCCAATATCAGTAACGATCAGGGCTGCGACGCCCGCATCTTCGAACCGGCGGGACAGGGTCACCGCATCAAGATCGGACGCTCCGACCCAACCCTCAACAGCGACCATGCCATCGCGAATATCGACCGCCACGGCGATCTGTTCAGGGAAGGCAGCGGCGGCGCGGCGGACCATGTCTGGATCGCGAACGGCTACGGTGCCCAAAATCACCCGGCTAACCCCGGCCTCGATCCACCGCTCAATGGCCTCAAAGGTGCGGATACCGCCGCCAAGCTGAACGGGAATGGAGATGGTGCGCAAGATTTCACTGACCGCATCGGCATTGACGGGCCGACCCTCTATCGCGCCATTGAGATCGACCACATGCAGCCACTCAAAGCCATTTGCGGCAAAGCGCGCAGCCTGATCGGCGGGCGAGCTATTGAAGATGGTGGCCTTATCCATGTCGCCATGGAGCAGACGCACACATTGGCCGTCCTTCAGGTCTATGGCGGGGTAAAGTATCATGGCCGCCACTCCAGGAAATTGGCGAGCAGGCGCAGACCTGCCGATTGTGATTTTTCAGGGTGAAACTGTACGCCTGCGACATTGGCCTTGGCCACAGCGGCGGTAAAGCGCCCGCCATGATCAACCTGAGCAATGACGTTACTCGGGTCGCTAGGGAACAGGGCGTAGGAATGGGTAAAGTACATGTGCGCCCCGATCTCAAGCCCGCGCAGCAGGGAATGGTCGGTCATCTCTTCGAGCGCGTTCCAACCCATATGGGGGATCTTGCAGTGCGGATCACTGGGGCTAAGGGGGCGAACCTCTCCGCCGACCCAGCCAAGGCCCTGGGCCTGACCAAATTCGAGGCCGCGTTCAGCGAGCAGTTGCATGCCGACACAGACGCCCAAGAACGGCTTAGCACCTTGCTGCACCGCTTCGGTCATGGCCTCGATCACGCCGGTCCGCTCGCCAAGGGCCCTCATACAGGCGGCAAAGGCCCCGACGCCGGGCAGGACGAGGCGATCAGCCGCCGCAATGATCTTGGGATCATCACTGGCGCAGATGTCGAAGGTGCCGCTCAGCGTTGCCGCTGCTGCCACGAGGGCCTTTTGGGCCGAGCGCAGGTTTCCCGAGCCGTAATCAATCAGAACAATCTTTTGCATCGGCGCGGTTACAGAACGCCCTTGGTCGATGCTGCTTGGCCTTGGGTCTTGGGATCAAGCTCAACAGCGGTGCGAAGGGCTCTCGCCAGCGCCTTAAAGCCGCTCTCGGCAATATGGTGATTGTTCTCGCCATAGGCACATTCCAGGTGCACGCAAGCCCCGCTATTCATGGCGAAGGCCTGGTGGAACTCTTTGAACAGTTCGGTGTCGAAATCACCGATCTTTGGACGGCTGAAAGCCACCTTCCAGACCAGATAGGGCCGGTTGGACAGGTCAATCGCACAGCGGCTCAAGGTCTCGTCCATCGGGATTTCGGCATGGCCAAAGCGGCGAATTCCGGCAAAACCGTCGAGGGCCTTGGCCATGGCCTGACCCAGAACAATGCCGACATCCTCGACCGTATGGTGAAAATCGATATGCAGATCACCCTTGGCCTCGACCGTTAGATCAAAGCCGCCATGGCGGGCAAAACTGTCCAACATATGGTCAAAGAACCCAATGCCGGTCGAGACCTGAGCCTTACCCGTTCCATCCAGATCAATGGTGACCCGGATGTAGGTTTCTTTGGTTTCGCGAACAATTTCGGCGGTTCTCGGTGCAGCCATGGGGACGGCTCCTTTTAAAGGCCAGCTTGGGCGACAAGGTCCTTGAGAGAGACCTGTGGACGTGGTCCATAGTGAGAAATGACTTCGGCGGCGGCTAAGGATCCCAGTCGCCCGCAATCATCGAAGGACCGGCCCCGCGCCAGACCAAAGAGGAAACCGGCGGCATATTGATCGCCTGCGCCGGTGGTGTCGAGCACGTGGCTGACAGGGCTGGCGGCAATCTGGTGAACCCGATCTCCAGCCAAGATGGTCGAGCCCTGCTCGCCGCGGGTGACGGCGGCGATATTGGCCCGGCCGCGCATGGCGTCGATGGCGGCATTGACGTCGGGGGTTTCGAACAGAGCACAGATCTCGGCCTCATTGGCAAAGACGATGTCGACCTCGCTGTCGATAAAGCCCAGAAGCGCGGCCCGGTGGCGCTCAACAACAAAGCTGTCCGATAGGGTCAGGGCGATCATCCGGCTATGGGTGCGAGCAATGGCGGTGGCCTTGGCAAAGGCGCGGCGGGCGGCCTCTGGATCGAACAGATAGCCCTCAAGATAGAGGATGCTGGAGGCTGTGATCAGGTCGGGATCGACATCGGCGGCGGTCAACTGATTGGACGCGCCCAAAAAGGTCGACATGGTCCTTTGACCGTCCGGCGTCACATTGATCAGGCAGCGCGCGGTTGCGGGACCATCGATAAGACGCGGAATGTCGAACTGAACACCAATGGCGCGAATATCATGGGCAAAGACGTCGCCGAGCTGATCTTGGGCCACTTTGCCAATATAGGCCGCCGTGCCGCCGAGGCTGGCAATGCCCGCCACCGTATTGGCCGCAGACCCGCCGGAGGTTTCGATCCCAGCCGCCATGCGGCCATAGAGTTCTGCAGCGCGATCATCGTCAATTAGGGCCATTGAACCCTTGGCCATGCCCTCCGCCACAAGGAACGCGTCCTGGGCGGGCGAGATGACATCGACGATGGCATTGCCGATGGCGGCGACGTCATATTGGGCGGTCATGGGCGGCAATTACCTGAAAAGCACAAAAAGCGTGCCCCCCCTATAGTCTGACTGGCGTCGGAGGGCAAAGGCGCAAGCGAGCCAATAGCGCACGGACACCGTTGCCAGTCCCTTAAAGGCACGTTACCTCGGCAAAATGACCTCAAAGCCTCACATCGCGATCCTTGTTCCCTCGCCAGACAACCATCAGCATGATGAGCGTTGGCCGGGCAATTTCGAAACCCTGGCCGCGCCCTTGCGCGCGCTGGGCGCGACGGTCGAGCCTCAGCCTTGGATTAATGGGGCCGCGCCTGAGGCTTTGCTGGCCTATGACCGCGTCCTGCCGCTCTTGGCTTGGGGCTATCATTTGCGGACCAGGGATTGGTTTGAGCGCCTAGCGCTCTGGCAAGAGCTTGGCGTGCGGCTCGACCATGATCCGGAAATCTTGCGTTGGAATACCAGCAAGGCCTATTTGGCTGAACTGGCCGCCAAGGGCGCGCCCGTCACGCCCAGCCTGATGGTCGATGGGGTGACTGAGGCGGATCTGGCCAAGGCGCGCGCGCAGTTCCAAAGCCAGGCCCTTGTGATCAAGCCGCAAATCTCTGCCGGGGCGCATCAGACCCTTGTGGTCGGTGAGGATGACGCTCTTGATCGCCTCCCCACCGGCCCCGTGATCTTACAGCCCTTCTTGCCCTCGGTCGGCGAGGAGGGGGAGCTGTCGCTGTTCTATTTTGGCGGAACCTTCAGCCATGCTGTGGCCAAGGTGGCTAGGCGCGGAGATTTCCGGGCCCAGCCGCAATATGGCGGTGCAACCACGGCCTTTGATCCAAGCCCCGAGGCCCGCAACGCGGCGGCCGCCGTCTTAGCCGCCTGTGGCCGCGATCTAACCTATGCCCGGGTTGATCTGATCCGCTGTCTTGATGGAAGTCTAAGGCTGATGGAGTTGGAGGTCATTGAGCCTGACCTGTTTCTCGCCTTTGCGCCCGATGCTGGCGCGGCCTATGGGCGGGCGGTCTTGAGACCGTTCCTTTAGAACAGGTCCTTTGAGGGACAGAGGTCCGCGACCAGACAAAGGCTGCATTTGGGCGAGCGCGCCACGCAGATATAGCGGCCTTGCAGGATTAGCCAGTGGTGGGCCCGGGTCAGGGCATATTCTGGAACAATAGCCATTAGCTGGGCCTCGACCTGATCGGGCGTCTTGCCATTGGCCAGCTTGAGCCGGTGAGCGACCCGATAGACGTGGGTATCCACAGCGATGGCTGGTTCAATATCCAATTCATTGAGTACAACGCCGGCCGTCTTACGGCCGACCCCGGGGAGGGCTTCGAGCGAGGCGCGGTCGGTCGGCACCTGCCCGCCGTGCTGGTCGATCAGGATTTGGGACAGGGCGATGACGTTCTTGGCCTTGTTGCGATAGAGCCCGATGGACTTGATGTGATCAGTGACGTCTTCAAGGCCTAGGCTCAGCATATCGGCGGGATTGTCCGCCTTCTTGAACAGGGGCTCGACGGCCTTGTTGACGCCCTTATCGGTGGCCTGAGCCGACAGGACCACAGCGACCAAAAGCGTATAGGGGTTGGAAAAATGCAACTCGGTGCGGGGATGGATATTGGCCGCTTCAAACCGGGCAAACAGGGCCTCGATCCGCTCACGCTCTTTCGGCGACATGCGTTTGGCGCGCGGCTTGGTTTTGGCTTTGGTCTTACTGATCATGGCGGAGATCATGCCTTGGCAATCCCATCACGCCAATCACGATTACGCCCAAGCTGCAAAACTGATGAATTCAAGCAAGCGGTTAAAACGCGCCTGAGACAAGGCTATATAGGTCATTGACACATAAGTCATTGACCTATAACTATTTGCCTATGACGATTTTGCAAACCGTTGTGGAACTTCCCGAATTCCTTCGCAGGGCAAAGGCCATCATGACTGAGGCCGAACGCTTTAGCTTGGTGAACTATATAGCGACAAATCCAAATACCGGCCTGTCGTTAGGCGGCGGGTTGCGTAAGATCCGTATCCCTCGCGAAGGCGGCGGCAAAAGTGGAGGCTATAGAACCCTTTACGTCTTTGGGGGCATACACATGCCAATATTCTTGGTCACGGTATTTGCCAAAAATGAAAAAGATAATTTGAGCGCAAGCGAACTGGCCGCTGCGATCCATCTGAGCAAGATCCTAATAGACACCTACGGAGACAGACAATGAGTGCCCATGACAGCATCATGCAAGGACTGACAGAAGCCCTGGCCTATGCCCAGGGTAAGGATGTCGGCGCAAGGGTCCACCATGTTGAGATTCCCAATGTTGATGTCGCCTCTGTTCGGGCGCGAACGGGTCTCTCGCAAGGCGATTTCGCGCGAAGCATTGGCGTTGCCAAGGGGACACTTCTAAACTGGGAGCATGGGCGGCGGCGGCCAACCGGCCCGGCTCAAGTCCTCCTTGCCATGATCGACAAGAAACCCTCCTTGGTGACCGAATTGCTTCGGTAAGAGCAGGTTTCCATCATGGGCGGCAAATCTAAGATGGAACGAACCAAGATCAAACAGGCGGATGAAGCCATGGACTATTCCATTTCGAACATCCAACCCACCCCTGAGGCCAAGCACCCGATTCACACCCCGATCCCCATCCATTGTCTCTATCCCCGATCTTGGCCCATAGGATAGGGTGCGCGGGCGCGATCTTTTGGAGCCAAGCCATGTTCAATGATGACGAGGTCGAGCGCTATGCCCGCCATCTGGTCCTGCGCGAGGTGGGTGGGCCGGGGCAACAGAGGCTCAAGGCGGCCAAGGTGCTGATCGTCGGCGCGGGCGGTCTGGGCGGTCCGGCGGCCCTCTATCTGGCGGCGGCGGGCGTCGGCACGCTCGGTCTGGTCGATGCCGACCATGTCAGCCTATCAAACCTGCAGCGCCAAATCCTGTTTTCGACCGAGGATGTGGGGTCGTCCAAGACCGACATTGGCGCGCAGCATCTGGCGGCGTTGAACCCCGAGGTTCAACTGGTCTCACATCCCTTTGCCTTGGCCGCAGACAATGCCGAGGCCCTGATCGGCCAATATGATCTGGTGCTGGACGGGGTCGACGATTTCGCCGTCCGCTATCTGATCAACGCCGCCTGTCTGGCGAGTGGAAAGACGCTTGTCTCGGGCGCGATTGGGCGCTGGACTGGGCAGGTGGCGGTCTTTCATGGCCAGCCCTGCTATCGCTGTTTGGTGCCAGAGATTCCGCCCGGCGCGGAGACCTGTTCTGCTGTCGGGGTGGTTGGGGCCTTGGCGGGGATTATCGGTTCCATGATGGCGCTAGAAGCGATCAAAGAGATCACCGGGGCCGGTGAGACGCTGGCCTCACGACTTTTTGTTTATGATGGACTATCGGCAGAGGCGCGGACGGTTAGATTGAGCGCTGATCCAGACTGTCCGGCCTGCGGGACCGGCGCGGCGGGCTAGGCCAAGAGCTAAATAGAGACCAGGCGAGGGCGGGACGATGAAATTGGCTTTGAAAATTGTCGGCGGGCTTTTTGTGGGTCTGCTGGTCCTGATCGTCGGGACCTATCTGGCTCTGCGCCGCCCCGACATCCCGTTTGAGACGCTAGAGGCCAAATATGCCAACAGCGCTTCGCACTATCTCGACCTGTCCGATGGGGTCCATGTTCACTATCGCGACCAAGGCAATCCCAAGGGGCCCGTCTTGGTTCTGGTCCACGGCTTTTCCGCCTCGCTCCATACGTGGGAGCCTTGGGTGCAGAGGCTGGGCGGCCAGTACCGGATCATCACGCTCGATCTGCCCGGCCACGGCCTGACCCGCGCGCCAGCGACCTATGTCTCGTCGACACAAAAGCAGGTGGATGTGGTGGCGCAAACCACCGAGCGGCTTGGCGTAAAAACCTTCGTTTTGGGCGGCAACTCGATGGGCGGCGGCGTAGCCTGGACCTTCGCGACCCTCCATCCCGAGCGCCTGAAGGGTCTGGTTCTGGTCGACAGTGTTGGTCTGCCGCGCGCCCAGACCAATGCCAAATCGCCCCTGGCCTTTAAGCTTTTGCGCTACCCCTTGGCCCGCGCCTTGGGCCAGCAGCTAGACACCTCTGCCTTGGTGGCGACGGGGCTCAAGGGAGCCTTTTAGCATAAGGAGATGGTCGATCAGGCCATGATTGACCGCTATGTGGCGCTAGGCCGGGCCGAGGGTCACCGGGCGATTATTCTGAACCAACAGATGGGCCGTAAGATGCGGACCGAGGGCGAGGTTCGCGCCCTGCTTGGGGCTTTCAAGATGCCGGTTCTGGTCATGCATGGCCAAGAGGATGCGATCATACCGGTGGCGCAGGGTCAGGCCTTGGCCGCCGCCATTCCCGGCTCAACCCTCATCCTCTATCCCAAAACGGGGCATATTCCGATGGAAGAGGTGGCCGACAAATCTGCGGCCGATCTCGATCAATGGCTTAAGGAAAAGGAGATCGGCGCGCCGGAGCGGCCGATCTAATCCAATCCAATCTGTGCTTAAAGCATCGCCGGAATGACCCGGTCGGGCGGTCGGTGGCCGTCCATATAGGTCTTGATATTGATGATCACCTTCTCGCCCATATCGATGCGGCCCTCAACGGTGGCTGAGCCCATATGGGGCAGGAGCACGACATTGGGCAGCTTGAGGAGCTTGGGATTGATGGCTGGTTCGTGCTCATAGACGTCCAGACCAGCCCCAGCGATTTCGCCCCGGGCCAGCATATTGGCCAGAGCCGCCTCATCGATCACTTCGCCGCGTGCCGTATTGACGAGGATCGCATGGGGCTGAAGCAGCTTCATGCGCCGGGCCGACAGGAGGTGGAACGTGGCCGGCGTGTGGGGACAGTTGACCGACACCACATCCATGCGGGCCAACATCTGGTCGAGGCTTTCCCAATAGGTGGCCTCCAACTCTTCTTCGATGCGCGGGCTGACGGGTTTGCGGTTGTGATAGTGAATCTGCAGACCAAAGGCCTTGGCACGCTTGGCCACGGCCTGACCGATCCGGCCCATACCGACAATGCCCAGACGCTTGCCATAGATACGGCGACCCATCATCCAGGTCGGAGACCAGCCTTGGAAGCCGCCAGTCTGAACCACCTGAGCGCCCTCAACGACGCGGCGGGCGGAGGCCAGAATGAGGGCCATGGTCATGTCGGCCGTATCTTCGGTCAGAACGCCTGGCGTATTGGTCACAGCAATGCCGCGCGCATTGGCGGTGGCGACATCGATATTATCGACCCCGGCCCCGAAATTGGCGATCAGCTTGAGCGAAGGTCCGGCCCGCGACAGGAGACGCGAATCGATGCGATCGGTAATGGTGGGGACCAGCACTTCGGCGCGTTGAAGCGCATCAAGAAGCGCGTCCTGCCCCATGGGCTGGTCGGTCAGGTTCAACTCTGTGTCGAACAATTCACGCATACGGGTCTCCACCGGATCGGGGAGTTTGCGTGTAACAATGACTTTCGGCTTGCGGACGGCCATGAAGCAATCTGAAAAAGAGGCGGCGCGCTCGAGGCGCGATATTGCTATCTGTAGCAAAGGGACCCGCTTCGGCCAAGGCGGCTGTGCGATCTGGGACATAAGAGTTATGATTGAGTGGAAATTTAAGGCGCAAAGCGCGCTTTTTACCGCACTGATGATGGCCTCAGCCCTGTCGGTGATCACCACATCGGCTGCGAACGCCCAAGATGCGGAGCGCCAGACCCCCTCTGGCCTGCCTGTGCCGCGCTATGTGTCGCTGAAATATAGTGATGCCAATGCCAGGTCCGGGCCCGGCGACGACCATCGGCTGCTGTGGATCTACCATGTTCGCGGCCTTCCGGTGCAGGTCGTTGCTGAAACGGCAGAGTGGCGCAGGGTCTGTGATCCGGACGGCAGCCTATCTTGGGTCCATAAGCGCCTGACCGATGGCCGCCGCATGACCATGAGGACCAAACCCCAGCCTCTGGCCATTCGAAGCTCACCCAAGCCCGATGCCCGGATTGAGGCCTATATGACGCCCCGCTCGCTGGCTTCACTGGATCGCTGTCAAAAGGATTGGTGCCGCGTGAAGGTCGAAGATGTCACCGGCTGGGTGCCTGCAACAGAGGTTTGGGGCATTGATGAGAAGCCTCAATGCCAGCCGCGATGACGATGGACGATTGAGACAAGGCCACGGCCTGTGCTAGGCCAGCGACAGATATGTCACGGCGGGGCCCTAAAAGGCGCTGCGATTAGGAATCCAAAGCCCATGATGCCCGTCAAAGACCATTACAACAAAGAAGAGCTGCTGGCCTGTGGGCGCGGCGAGATGTTTGGTCCAGGCAATGCGCAGTTGCCGGTCCCCAACATGCTGATGATGGATCGCATCACCTCGATCACCCGCGACGGCGGTTTGCATGGCAAGGGCCAGGTTCAGGCCGAGCTCGACATCGACCCGTCGCTTTGGTTCTTTCAGTGCCACTTCATCGGCGATCCGGTCATGCCCGGCTGCCTTGGCCTTGATGCCATGTGGCAGCTGGTCGGCTTCTATCTGGGCTGGTCCGGCGCGCCGGGCAAGGGCCGCGCCCTTGGCGTGGGCGAGGTGAAGTTTACCGGACAGGTAACCCCGAAGATCAAGAAGGTCGAATATCGCATCGACCTCAAGCGCGTGATCATCCGCAAGCTGGTCATGGGTGTCGGCGACGGCATCATGCTGGCCGATGGCAAGCCCATCTATGAGGCCAAGGATTTGCGGGTCGGCCTGTTCGACGCCAAGGATCTGGTTTGATCGAACCGTCACAAGAACCAACAATAATGATAGAGAAGAGCCTCTAGGGGCTCGCTCATGGGAAGGATGCGCATATGCGCCGCGTCGTCGTAACGGGTATCGGTATTGTCTCCTCGATTGGGAACAATACCGAAGAGGTTCTGTCCTCGCTGAAAGAGGCCAAGTCTGGGGTCATTGCCGCGCCCGACTATACGGAGCTCGGTTTTCGCTGTCAGGTCCATGCCGCCCCGATCATTGATTGGGAAAGCCTTGTTGACCGCCGCGCAGCCCGTTTTCTCGCCCCCGGCACGGCCTATGCCCATATCGCTATGGACCAAGCCATCGCCGATTCCGGCCTGAGTGAAACCGAAGTTTCCAACGAGCGGACCGGCCTGATTGTCGGCTCTGGCGGGGCCTCGACCCGGTCGATCATCAACTCGGCCCAGATTGCTCAAGACAAGGGCCCCAAGCGGGTTGGCCCCTTTGCGGTGCCCAAGGCCATGAGTTCTGGTCCCTCGGCGACCTTGGCCACCTGGTTCAAGATCCGCGGCATCAACTATTCGATCTCGTCGGCCTGCGCGACCTCGACCCACTGTATCGGCGCCGGTGCCGAACAGATTCAGATGGGCAAGCAGGATGTGATCTTTGCGGGCGGCTGCGAAGAGCTCGACTGGACCCTGTCGGTGCTGTTTGACGCCATGGGGGCTATGTCCTCTAACTTTAACGCCACCCCGACCAAGGCCTCACGGGCCTATGACCGCGACCGCGACGGCTTTGTCATCGCGGGCGGCGCGGCGGTGCTCGTGCTTGAAGAGCTGGAACATGCCAAGGCGCGCGGCGCCAAGATCTATGCCGAAATTACCGGCTATGCGGCCAATTCCGATGGTCATGACATGGTTGCTCCCTCGGGCGAGGGAGCGGTGCGCTGCATGAAACTGGCCATGAAGGGTCTGAACCGCAAGGTCGACTATCTCAATCCCCATGGCACCGCGACTCCGGTTGGCGATGCCAAGGAGATGGAGGCCGTGCGCGAGGTCTTTGGTGAGGATGCGCCGCTGATCTCCTCGACCAAGTCCCTGTCCGGTCACTCCTTGGGAGCGGCAGGCGCGCAGGAGGCGGTCTATAGCCTCCTGATGCTCAATAACGATTTTGTGTGCGAAAGCGCCAATATCGAAAATCTGGATCCGGCCTTTGAGGGCCTGCCCATTGTCCGCAAGCGCGTTGATCGCAAGCTGGATACGGTCATGTCCAACAGCTTCGGCTTTGGCGGCACCAATGGCTGCGTGATTATGAGCCGCCTCGAAGACTGATAGATGCCCCGCCCCGGCGGGCAAAGGAGACACCATGGCTGACGAATATGATCTGCCCAAGGGCGAGCTGATGAAGGGCAAGAAGGGCCTGATCATGGGCGTTGCCAATCACAATTCCATTGCTTGGGGCATTGCCTCGCAACTGGCCGCCCAGGGCGCAGAACTGGCCTTTAGCTATATGGGTGAAGGTCTGGAGCGCCGGGTGCGTCCCTTGGCCGAAAGCGTCGGGTCCAAGCTGCTGATCCAGGCTGATGTGGCCGATGATGCCTCGATGGACGCCGCCTTTGCCGAGGTTGAGGCCGCCTTTGGGACCATCGACTTCCTTGTCCACTCCATCGCCTTTGCCGATAAGGAACAGCTCAAGGGCTCGTTCGTCGAGAACACCACGCGTGAGGGTTTCCTAAACGCGATGAACATCTCGGCCTTCAGCTTTGTCGACTGTTCACGCCGCGCCGCCAAGCTGATGCCCAATGGTGGGTCGATCATCTGCATGACCTATCTGGGCGCAGAGCGGGTGATCCCCAACTACAATGTGATGGGTGTGGCCAAGGCCGCGCTTGAGGCCTCAACCCGTTATGTGGCCCGCGATCTGGGACCTCAGGGCATCCGGGTTAATGCCATCTCGGCTGGCGCCATGCGCACCCTGTCGCTGGCTGGTATTTCAGGTGGGCGGGGCATGCTGTCTCAAGGCCGCGCCTTTAGCGCCCTAAAGGAAGATACCTCGATGGAAGGCGTCGCGGGCGCCGCCCTCTGGCTCCTGTCCGATCTCGGCCGATCGACCACTGGCGAGGTCGTCCATGTCGATGCCGGCTTCCACATGGTGGGCCTGCCGGACGGGTTCGAGGGGTAGGGTTTCAAGAAAATAAGGCCCTCACCCAACCCTCTCCCACAGGGAGAGGGCTAAGAAAGAACGATAAAGCCCTCGCCCCCTTGGGGGAGAGGGTGGGGTGAGGGGGTGTTCATCCGCCTCGCCCAACGATCGTGTTCCCCGCGAAGGCGGAGACCCAGAACCCTGCGAACGGTCTTGAATCGGTTCCGCCGGTCGTTACTATTTGTCTTTAAATCTGTTCACGTAAGATTTTGTGAGCTCAAGTTCAGCTATCAACTCGCTTGCGGAAGGCCCGCTCATTGATCTTTGACAGCTAGTACAAAATCTAGATATAAAATCCGCATGTTTATTATAAAAACGAAGATGATAGATGGCGACCATTTTTGATGCCAGCGGTAGGTTTTGATCATCAAGTATTTTAGTTAAATCAAAAAATTGTTGACGTCGATTGTTCTCAAACTCTTTGAAACAGTTCCAGACGTAAAAAACTGCTGAACCAGCTAAGGCCCAGAGCGGTAGGTACTTAATAATAATTTCTACAATATCCATCACAAGGCTCCCCGACTACCCAAGGAAGCATTTGATGATTTAATCGTGACGTCAAGGTGTGCCACGTTATGAAAAACATCCTCGTCCTTCGACGGGCTCAGGATGAGGATGAATGGAACGCAGGTTTCTAAGTCTTCCTCATCCTGAGCCCGTCGAAGCACGAGGAAGGGGCAGCCCAAATCCGTATTCCCCGCGAAGGCGGGGACCCAGATCCTTACACACAGAGGGGAAAAGCGGCCCGGCTGGATCCCCGCTTTCGCGGGGAACGCGGCGGTGGGTGACGTGGATGCATCCCCCTCACCCAACCCTCTCCCCCAAGGGGGCGAGGGCTTATCGGTTCTTAGCCCTCGCCCTGAGGGAGAGGGTTGGGTGAGGGCCTTGTTATGACAAACAAAGCCCCCAGCATCAGTCCATCGTCACCACGACCTTGCCCATGGCCTTGCGGCTGGCGAGGTGGGCGATGGCCTTGCCGGAATCAGCGAGGCTGAAGGTTTCGGAGACGTGGGGGCGGATCTTGCCGTCGACATAGAGCTGCATCAGCTCAGCGACATTTTCTTGGTGCAGCTTGGGCTCGCGGGCCACGAAGGCGCCCCAGAACACGCCGACGACCTGACAGCTCTTGAGCAGGGTCAGGTTCAGCGGAATGGCCGGGATACCGGCGGGGAAGCCGATGACCAAGAAGCGGCCTTCCCAGGCCATGGAGCGCAGGCTGGCCTCGGCATAGTCGCCGCCGACCGCGTCATAGATGACATCAACGCCATTGGGACCGCAGGCTTCCTTAAAGAGGTTGGCCAGCGCCTTCTTGCCGTCCTTATCGAACGGGCCGGTCGGATAGACCACGCCGCTGTCAGCGCCGCGTGAAATGGCCAGATCGACCTTTTCCTGTGACGAGGCCGCGGCAATGACCCTAGCCCCCATAGCCTTGCCGAGCTCGACTGCTGCCAGACCGACGCCGCCTGCAGCACCGAGTACCAGCAGGCTTTCGCCCGGCTTGATGGTGGCGCGCTGCTTGAGGCCATAGTGCGAGGTGCCGTAGGTCATGATGAAGGCCGCAGCCTCATCAAAGGGCATGGAGGCGGGCATGGGGATGCAGCGGGCCGCATCGAGCGCGATCTTTTCGGCCATGCCGCCATTGCCGGTCGAGGCGATGACCCGGTCACCGACCTTGAGCCCGGTGACGCCGTCGCCAACGGCCTCAACCACGCCGGACACTTCACCGCCGGGCGAGAAGGGACGGGCGGGCTTGAACTGGTACTTGTCTTCAATGATCAGCACGTCGGGATAGTTGACGCCGCAGGCCTTGACCGCCAGCAGAACCTGACCGGCCTTTGCGACCGGATCTGCGACCTCTTCCAGTACCAGAGTTTCTGGACCGCCGACACTCTTGCTCAGCACAGCCTTCATCGTTGTTACCTCCCGTTTAAACGTCTGTTCGATGTTGCCGCGACGCTAGCGCAACCACCGACAAGCGCAAGCGCCCAAAGGGACGCTTGGGATCGAGAAAGGCTTTGATGGCGTAATTTTTGACTAATGCAGACGCAGGGCGCGCTGGACCAGACCGACGGCACCTGAAAAGCGTAGATCGCCGACATTGACCGCGAGAGCAAAACAGACCTGACCGGGTTCTGCGACCGGCTGGTGTACAAAGCCCTTATGGGCGATGGCAATGTCTCCGGCCCCATAGCGCTGATGACCATCATGATAGGCGCCGCACAGGACCAAAGTCACTTCGTCGCCCTCATGGTCGTGACGCGGGCTTCCTGAGCCGGGCATAATCCGCAGCAGCTCGATATGGACGCCATCAGCGGTCGGGTCGGCAAGGGCGAGGCGCTTAAGGCCGCGCCCTCCAAATTTCCAACCACTATGTTCCAGCGCGTTCAAGGCCGCGTCGCGCACCGGGGCGGGCAGGTTCAGAATCTCAGAGAGGCCTTGACCGGCGGCCTTTGCCGCAAGGGCGGCGCGATGGTCCGCCTGATCCAGCCCATCGATCTGGGCCATAGTCCGGCCCAAAGCGTCGGCGGTCAGCTCAACGGCCATTTCCTGCTCAAGCAGAGCGCCGCCGATAGTATCCGCATGAACAGTGGACAGGTCATTTTCAGCAAAGACCGCCTCGTCCCGCATGAAGGCCGCCGTGTCGAGCAACAGCCTTAAGCCCGGTTGGGCCTTGGCCATTTCGGCGAGGGGGGTCAGGGTTGGGGTCACGAAAGAAAGCCTAGTGTCTGTGGGTTGGGACCGATGATCACCGAACGGGTCACAGGACCATATGAACGTGACGTCGGGTTCTTCAAGGTCCGGTGACGATTTTCTCTCATTCCTCACCCTCTAGCCGAGATCGAAGACGATTGAAGGCCAGTCTGAGGCGAGACTTTACCGTGCCAAGGGGGATGCCGGTCGCATCGGCGATCTGGCGATGGGTTAGGCCCTCATAGAAGGCCTTTCGAATCAGATCCATCTGCTCGGCGGGCAGATCGGCCATGGCCAACCGCATTTGATTTTCCTGCTCTACGGCGTCCAGATGGGCGTCGGGGGCCGCCTCCGCTGACGGCAGATGCGCGGGGTCATCGGCGTCCAGCACGGCGCGCTGATCTTGCCGAAACAGGTCAATGCGGCGATTGCGGGCAATGCGAAAGATCCAGGTGGCGACCGAGGCTTGGCGACGATCAAACAGGGCCGCCTTGCGCCAGACCGTGACCATCACCTCTTGGGCCAGATCTTCGGCCTGAGCCTGACCAAGCCCGAGCCGGATCAAATAGCCCTTCACCCTTGGGCCATAGTGAGAAAAGAGCGCGGCAAAGGCGGCGCGGTCTTGCTCAGCGCCCACCCGGTCCATCAGATCGGCGAAATGGGTGCGGTCTTCAGACAGGGGCGTCTCGTTAGCCGGCAAGGAACAGATCCATCTAGGCCCTTGTGACATTGGGCTGCAGCCGTTTAACCACCGGCTTGGCGGGTGTACAATCGCGCGCATTCAGAAATGGGCCGTAAAGACGCCACCTGCGACCAAAGACCTCGGATTTTGGAAGTTCGGGCTTATCTGTTATGAAGCCCTCTCTGTTTTTACCCCAACCTTGCAGGACATGGCCTCTTGGGCGTTACGCTAGATCTTTCGCGCGCGTCGGCCTCGGCTGCGGTGCCTTTGGCTCCTACGGGTCCGATCAACCTTGCGGGTCTGACGCGTGAGGGGATCAAGGCGGCCCTGATCGCTGGGGAGGCCTGCGCGCCCGATAAGGCCAAGATGCGCACGGCGCAGATCTGGCGCTGGATCAACCATTTTGGCGTCACTGATTTTGATCGCATGACCGATGTCGGTAAGGATGTCCGTGCCGTCTTGGCCGACCGTTTTGTGGTGGCGCGTCCCGAAGTCACCGAGCGGCAGGTGAGTCGCGACGGCACCCGCAAGTGGCTACTTAAATTTGCGCCGGGCGTTGAGGCCGAGGCGGTCTTTATCCCGGGTGTGGGCCGGGCTGGTGCCCTTTGCGTTTCCAGCCAGGTCGGCTGCACCCTGAACTGCACCTTCTGTCACACGGGCACCCAGCCCTTGGTGCGCAACCTGACAGCGGCCGAGATTGTCGCCCAAGTGCAGGTGGCGCGGGACGATCTGGGCGAATGGCCGTCCCCGGCCGAGGGCCGCCAGCTATCCAATATCGTCTTTATGGGCATGGGCGAGCCGCTCTATAATTTGGACGCTGTGGCCCAGTCTATGGATGTGGTCTCTGACGGCGAGGGCATTGCCCTGTCGCGTCGCCGGATCACGGTCTCGACCAGCGGCGTGGTCCCGCAGCTTGAGCCCTTGGGCACCCGCACCGGGGCCATGTTGGCCATTTCCCTTCACGCCACTAATGACGAGCTGCGCGATCAGCTTGTGCCCCTGAACCGCAAATATCCGATTGCTGAGCTTTTGGCCGGTATTCGCGCCTATCCGGGCCTGTCCAATGCGCGCCGCGTGACGTTCGAATATGTGATGCTCAAGGGGATCAATGACAGTCTGGCCGATGCGCGCGCCCTGATCCAGCTGGTGCGAGGCCTGCCCGCCAAGATCAACCTGATCCCGTTCAATCCGTGGCCGGGCTCGCCCTACGAATGTTCCGACTGGGCGACCATCGAGAAGTTCGCGGCGGTGATCAATAAGGCGGGCTATGCCTCTCCGATCCGCACCCCGCGTGGCCGCGATATCTTAGCCGCCTGTGGCCAGCTTAAGTCTGAGAGCGAAAAGGTGCGCGCCAGCACCTTGCGTCAGGCCAGCCAAGCCAAGCCCTTGGCGGACTAGATTGGCATCCGGCAACAGAGCAAAACGCAATGTCTCCAGAAATTCAGGCCTTTACCAACGCGATCTTAATCGCCCTCGCCCATGGCGCGATCAGCCTAGCCCTCTTGGCGGCCGGGGCTGTGCTCTACGCTTTTCTGACGCCCCACAAGGAAATCACCCAGATCCGCGACGGTAATGCCGCGGCGGCCATTTCCTTTGGCGGCGTCTTGGTGGCCTTGGCCCTGCCCTTGGCCCTGTCCTTGACGGCCTCGGCCTCGGCTTTGGAGGTCTTGTTGTGGGGCATCATGACCGTGGCGGTTCAACTGTTGGTCTTTCGACTAATAGACATGTTGTTTGCCGGTCTTCCCCAGCGGGTTGCGGAGGGCGAGGTTTCGGCTGCGGCCCTTCTGGTCTCTGCCAAGCTTGCCTCAGCCATGATCTTGGCCGCAGCGGTGGCCGGGTGACGGCCTAGTCCATGACCTTCCCGCGCCTGCCCGATTGGCTGGTCTATACGGCGGTAGTCGCGGCCGTGCTCGTGGCTGCACGGGGCCGCCAAGAAAATGCTGACGCCCCGCCGCCGCCGCCGATCAGTGCGGAGGAGGCGGCGCTTGCCACCGGAACCCTGTCGGAATCAGAGGCTGGCGAGGGTGAGGTCCGCGTGCCCAAGTCCCTGTCGCCGTCACAGACCGGCACCGCCTTTTCCATCGCTCAAAGCGGCGTTTGGCTGACGGCGCGCCATGTGGTGCAGGACTGTCGGCAGGTGGCTGTGATCGTGGCGGCGGGACGCGGTGTCGTGGCTGAGGTGCGGCTCGAGCCCCATGCCGACATCGCCGTTCTCCTGACCCAAGGCGGCTCGCCGCCCCTGCCTTTGGCGACCCAACCGCCTGCCGAAGCCGGAATCTTGGCATTTCATCCTGGTTTCCCGCGCGGATCTGCTGGAGAGGTGGCGAGCCGCTATCTGGGCCAACAGACCCTGCGGGGCCGAGGCCGGGCCGGGCGCGATCAGTCGGTGCTGAGCTGGGCGGAGGTCGGACGAACAGAGGGACTGAGCGGCTCTTTGGCCGGCTTGTCTGGCGCTCCCGCGCTCGATGCTGCGGGGCGAGTGATCGGCGTGACCCTGAGCGAGACCCCGCGCAGGGGCAAGATCTACAGCACCACACCCGGCTCCCTTGCGGCCGCCCTTCGATTGGCAGGCCCTACCAAGGCCGCGCCGTTCCCCGAGATCGCTTTAGACAGTGCCATCGGCGAGCCGATCACTGTCGAAAACTATGGCCGCGTGGCAGACGGCCTCAGGCGAGACCTGCGCGTGGTCCGCGTCGCCTGCCTTCGAAACTAGCTCACCGCCCTATTTGACAGCCCGGTTGGCCACCAGATCCTCAACGACCGACGGATCGGCGAGGGTTGAGGTGTCGCCGAGCGATCCCAGCTCATTTTCGGCAATCTTGCGCAGGATGCGGCGCATGATCTTGCCCGAGCGGGTCTTGGGCAGGCCCGGGGCCCACTGGATGATGTCCGGGGCCGCGAAGGGGCCGATCTCCTGACGCACCCACAGGATCAGTTCCTTGCGCAGGGCCTCGCTCGGTTCATGGGTATGGTCGAGGGTGACATAGGCATAGATGCCTTGGCCCTTAATGTCGTGCGGATAGCCGACGACGGCGGCTTCGGTCACACCGCTATGGCCGACCAGTGCGCTTTCGATCTCGGCCGTTCCGAGCCGGTGGCCCGAAACATTGATCACATCATCGACGCGGCCGGTGATCCAATAGTAACCGTCCTCGTCGCGGCGGCAGCCATCGCCGGTAAAGTACTTGCCGGGATAGGTGGTGAAATAGGTGGTGATGAAGCGCTCATGGTCGCCATAGACCGTGCGCATCTGTCCGGGCCAGCTGTCGATCAGGCAAAGATTGCCCTCGATTGCCCCCTCCAGAACCACCCCTTCGGCATCGACCAGTTGCGGCTTGACGCCGGGCAGGGGCTTGGTCGCCGAGCCGGGCTTGGTGGCCGTGGCACCGGGCAGGGGCGAGATCAGGGCAGCGCCGGTCTCGGTCTGCCACCAGGTGTCGACGATGGGGCAGCGGCCCTCGCCAACGACGCGGTTATACCAGAGCCAAGCTTCCGGATTGATCGGCTCACCGACCGAACCCAAGAGCCGCAAGGACTTGCGCGAGGTGCGGGTGACCGGCTCATCACCTTCACGCATCAGGGCGCGGATGGCGGTGGGGGCCGTATAGAAGATCTCGACCTGATGTTTGTCGATCACCTGCCAGAAGCGCGAGGCGTCCGGATAGTTGGGCACGCCTTCAAAGATCAGGGTCGTGGCCCCATTGGCTAGGGGTCCATAGACGATATAGCTGTGGCCCGTGACCCAGCCGACATCCGCCGTGCACCAGAACACCTCGCCGGGGCGATAGTCGAAGATCAGCTCGTGGGTATAGCTGGCCCAGGTCATATAGCCGCCGGTGGTGTGCAGCACGCCCTTGGGCTTTCCGGTCGAGCCGGAGGTATAGAGGATGAACATCGGATCTTCCGCGCCCATCGGCTCTGGCGCGCACTCGGCAGGCACGGTTAGCCGCGCGGCGCTGTAGGAGACATCGCGGCCCTCGACCATGGTCACGCCCGCGCCCGTGCGGGTAATGACCAGAACGGTGGTGACGTCTGGGCAGGATCTCAGGGCCTCATCGACATTGGCCTTGAGGGGCACCTTGCGGCCGCCGCGCAGGCCCTCATCGGCCGTGATGATCACATGGCTGTCGCAGTCCTGAACCCGGCCCGCGATCGAATCGGGCGAGAAGCCGCCAAACACCACTGAATGGACCGCGCCAATCCGGGCGCAGGCCAGCATGGCATAGGCCGCTTCAGGGATCATGGGCATATAGATGGTGACACGGTCGCCCTTCTTGACCCCCCGGTCCTTGAGGACATTGGCCATGCGGCAGGTCTCTTCATAGGCCTCGCGGTAGGTGATCTTGCGACTCTGTGAGGGATCGTCCCCCTCCCAGATGATGGCTACGGCCTCGCCCTTGTCGGCCAGGTGCCGGTCGAGGCAATTGACCGAGGCATTCAGAACCCCATCGGCGAACCAGCGGATGCGGAAATCCTCAGCGCGGAACGACACATCCTTGACGATTGTGAAGGGCTTGATCCAGTCCAGACGGCTGGCCACCTTGCGCCAGAACCCGTCTGTGTCGCTGGCCTCATGGGCCAAAGCGGCCTCATAGCTTGCCGCATCCATGTGCGCCTTCTTGGCCCAAGCCTCGGGAACGGGGAACAGGTCATTGGCATGGGACATGGTGCGGGCCTCCGGCTTTTTTGGGTTGGGAAGGAGTATGCTGACCAAGGCGCTGGTGGCAAGGGCGGCTTGGCGTCGCGGATCAGGTGACGTCGCCGCCGCAGAGGTCTATGATAGACAGAACGGAGATTTCACATGCTACTCGCCCAATCGACTTGGCCCGAAATTGAGGCCTTTTTGACCCGCTCCAAGACGGTGATCATTCCCATTGGCTCCAATGAGCAACATGGGCCGACGGGCCTTCTGGGCACCGACTGGATGTGCCCGGAGATCATTGCCCATGAGGCGCAGAAAGATGCCGATATTCTGGTCGGGCCGACCTTCAATATCGGTATGGCGCAGCACCATCTGGGCTTTCCCGGGACCATTTCGTTGCGGCCCTCGACCTTCATTGCGGCCATTGGCGATTGGACAAGGTCCCTGGCGGCGCACGGGTTCGAGAAGATCTATTTCTTCAATGGTCATGGCGGCAATGTCGCGACCATCGAGGCGGCCTTTTCAGAACTCTATGCCGAGGCCTCCTTTGCGCGGCAGCCGCGTGGCTATGCCTTGAAGCTGCGCAACTGGTGGGACCTTAACGGCATCAACCGGCTGGCCCAGACCCAGTTTCCGGTCGGCCACGGCAGCCATGCCACCCCGTCTGAAATCGCGGTCACCCAGTGGGCCTATCCCCACGCCATCAAGTCCGCAAGCTATAGCCCATCCATTGCCCCGTCCGGCCCGATCCGCGAGGGTCTGGATTTTCGCGCCCGTCACCCCGATGGCCGTATGGGGTCCGACCCGGCACTGGCGACGCCGGAAAAGGGCGGCGAACTGGTCAAGGCTGCGGCAGCGGCCCTGATCACCGAGGTGGCCAGCTTCTCGGCTGAGCCCTTCTTGGTCTGAAGCCTATTTGACGACGACGATGCCGCCCTCGACCACAACCGGCCAGGGGTTCAAAGACCTTCCGGCGCAGGGACCAGAGGTGCAAAGCCCGGTCTCTGGCGTGAACAGGGCCCCGTGCCCCGCACAGAGTACGTGGTTGCCGTCGCGGGTCAGATAGCGGTCCGGACCCCCCGATAGGGGCCATCCGGCATGGGGGCAACTGTCCACATAGCCGAGGGTCTGGCCGCCGCGCCGCAGGATGAAGCCCGAGAACAGCGCTTCGTCTTGGCGAAAGACAAACCCTTTGGCGCCCGGCTCGGCCACGTCGCTCAAGGCGCAGAGCACCGTGCCAGACGGCGGTCTGGCGGGATTGAACGCAGGTTCGTGCGAGACAAGCCGGGTCATGGTTAGGAGCCTAGCCCAGGGCTCCCAAGGTGACTTTCCAACCCATGATCTCGCTGCGCTCAAACAGGCCCGCAATGGCATAGGGGTCGTGATCGGCAAAGGCTTGGACCTGATCGCGGCTGTCAGCGTCGAAGACGAGAATGGAACCCGCCATCTCGCCGCTATCGGACAGGATCGGACCGGCCACCTTGAGGGGCAGGGGGTGATCACGCACATAGGCCAGATGGGCTTCGCGGGTGGCCATGCGCAGGGCAAGGCTGTCGGCGCGGTCGTGGCAGATTAGAACATAGAGGGCCATATTGATGTTTTCCTTGGAGTGAATCTTAAGCGTCGTGTTCGGGGCGAATGGGTCTGGATAGAAGCCTGTCGATGGCCCCGTCCAGATCGATCTCTCCGGCCAAGACGGCCGCGACGGCCTCACAGATGGGGGTTTCGACGCCGAGTTTGGCAGCGAGGGCGCGCACAGCGGGGGCGGAAGCGACCCCTTCGGCAACACTGAGCTTGCCAGACAGGGCCTGCTCCAAGCTCTCGCCGCGGCCAAGGGCCAGACCAACGCTCATATTGCGCGACTGATGGCTCGAACAGGTCAGGACCAGATCGCCCAGTCCGCAGAGCCCCGCTAAGGTTTCAGCCTCGGCGCCCAGCGCGACCGCGAGCCGGGTCATTTCGGCAAAGCCTCGGGTGACAATAGCCGCATGGGCGCTGCGGCCCAAGGCGCGGCCCTCAACCACGCCGCAGGCAATGGCCAGAATATTCTTCATGGCCCCGCCCGCTTCGGCCCCGATCAGATCGGTGGCCAGATAGGGCCGAAAGGTGCGGGTCCCCAGATGGGCCGCGAGCGCCCGGCCAAGGGCCTCGTCGGCGCAGGCAAGGGTGATGGCGGTCGGTAGGCCTCTGGCTACCTCTCCGGCAAAGCTGGGGCCCGATAGGACGGCGATCGGTTGGTTCGGCAAGGTCTCTTCGGCCACCTCGGTCATCAGCTTGAGTGAGCCCTGCTCGATACCCTTGGCGCAGAGAATGATCGGGGTAGAGGGCTCTATATGGGCGGCAAGGGCGCGGAGTGTTGGGCGCATATGCTGGGCGGGCGGGACGGCGAGGATCAGATCGCAAGTCGCGAGCCCTGCCAAATCCGACCTGGCCGTGATGCTGGAGGCCAGCGTCACGCCGGGCAGAAAGAGCTGGTTTTCGTGGTCGCCATTGATCTCGGCCGCCACCTCTGGCTCGCGCGCCCAAAGGGTGACGGGGCGGCCCAATCCAGCACAGATCTGAGCCAAGGCCGTGCCCCAAGCGCCCGCACCCAAAATGCCGACATGGGAAAAGCTCCTTGTCGCGGTGGT
>Ga0214919_10000519_pt1 | contig 65664 bp, 60 predicted proteins | sample LL1503_MetaG_FD_177994 | JGI IMG/M metagenome (GOLD analysis project Ga0214919, IMG submission 177994) | Freshwater microbial communities from Lake Lanier, Atlanta, Georgia, United States - LL-1503 | ecosystem: Environmental > Aquatic > Freshwater > Lake | place: USA: Georgia | collected... | reverse complement strand
GAAAGGAGATAGGTGTATGGGATAAGATTCTACCGGCATACACGAAGAGTAAATATGATTGCTGGGCTTTGTAATAATCAAATTATTGCTCCTATCATCTTTGAAGGTAATGGTGATATTAGAGTTTTTGAATCCTATATTGAACAAATATTGATTAAGGCACTTAAACCCAAGCAAGTTGTTGTTATGGATAATATCAATTTCCATAAAACGCCTAAGGTAAAGGCTCTAATAGAATCAGTAAATTGCAAAGTTTTATTTCTACCAACTTATTCTCCAGACCTAAATCCTATAGAGCATCATTGGTTTAAAATTAAACATCAGATAAGAAAATTACTATGGATTTTACATATTTCTTTGAAGCAGTGAATTATGTACTATCATTATCTTAATGTATTAGGCTCTACTTTTGGTTCTAGTGCAGTTAAGAATAACTCCAAAAGGCTGGTCTCTAAGATAACTGATAAAAATGGCTTCCAAACTGCATCTGGTAAATATAATTCCGCATATTATGGTGGTCAAATATTGGTGGCATATGATGCTAAAATCTTAGATACCATGCTTTTGACTCCGCAAATTAGGTTACGTTATTCAGCATCTAATAATACTGGTTACACTGAAACTGGTACTACCAACCAAAATTTGGTAGTGAAAAATACCAAAGCTAGCAATGACACACAAGGAATTATCGGTGCTAGACTTCAAAGCTCATATAATAGCCAACAAGGCGTTTTAATGATTCCAGAAGCACATGCTTTCCTATATCAATCTTTAGGTGGTAATCAAGGAACAGTTTCTGCTCAGCTGAGCGGTATGCCTATCCCCTTTGTTGGAACATCTATTAAGATTAATACCCTTTGGAATCTTGGTCTTAGTGTCAATGTTAAGCAAAACCAAACCAAACGGAATATGGTGTTGGCTTATGATGCAATCATGGCAAGCAATGGATATAAAGCTAATGTAGGTAGTTTAAAAGTACGGGTAAATTTCTAATCTATCTTACCTTACGCACGAGCTACAGTCTAATATATACTTTAAAGAATTATATTGAACATCCTCATTTATACTGAATCCATTGACAATTTTTTAGTATTATTATAGATTGACTTTTTTTCAAGATATAAATAATTATATATCACAAAAGAATTTTATGGATGAATTATTATCAACAACTAAAATGCTTTAACCTATGACCACAAAAGATATTGTTTACATAGCTTTATTTGCTTCGATTATTGCCGCACTTGGTGTAGTACCTCCAATATCGCTTGCACTATATCCAGTACCAATCACATCTCAATCTCTAGGTGTTATGATATCTGGTAGTATTTTGGGAAGTAAAAGGGGTGCTTTATCTTGTATTTTATTTTTAATAATCGTGGTAGTTGGCTTTCCTATTTTAGCTGGTGGTAGAGGTGGTATCGGAGTTATTTTAGGACCAAGTGGTGGCTTTTTACTTTGTTGGCCTATCACGGCTTATGTTATTGGATTATTATTTGAAAAAAACTGGCAAAAATTGAATAATATACGAGCTTTCATATATATTATATTTGGTGGAATTATAGTACTTTACACAATTGGTATATTGTGGTTAAACATATTATATGGTATTGATATGGATAAGGGATTGTATGGTTCGATAATTTTTATTTTTGGAGATATAATTAAAGCCATTATTGCTACTACCGTTTCAATGATTATTAAAAAATCGTATCCCTTAATTAAAGGTTAGGTTTTATATGATAAGATCATGATAAAAATCGAAAATGTCAGTGTTCACTTTGATGATTTTTACATATTGAAAAATATTAACTTAATTTTACTAGAGAAAAAAATTGGTATCATAGGGGCAAATGGTAGTGGAAAAAGCACTTTTGCCAAACTTATAAATGGTCTACAAATACCAGATATTGGTTCAGTTGAAGTAGATAATTTCAATACCAAAGAAAATGGTAAACAAATTAGGCGAAAAGTAGGATTTGTTTTTCAAAACCCTGACAATCAAATTGTTTTTCCAATAGTAGAAGAGGATATTGCCTTTGGTCTGAAAAATCTTAATTATGGTAAGGTTGAGATAGAAAAAATTGTTAATGCTACATTAGATTATTATGATTTATCATATTTGCGTCAACATCAATCTCATAGTCTTAGCGGTGGTCAAAAACAGCTTTTAGCAATCGCTGGTGTTGTCATTATGAAACCTGAATATATTGTATTTGATGAACCAACCACACTTTTGGATTTAAGAAATAAAATAAAAATTTTCCAAGTGATAGAGAATTTAACTCAAACAGTTATTGTTATTACACATGATCTAAATTTGCTAGAAAATTTTGATCGAGTGATTGTTTTCGATCAGGGGCAGATTGTTGCAGATGATGTACCGAAAATTGCTATAAATCACTACCAAACCCTTATGTATGATGAACCAAGAATTTTATAATAATTCCATTTTCTGCTTAATTAGCCCAAAACTCAAGTTAACTACTCTTACCGTGCTTGCTAGCCTATCTTTCTTGATTTCTGATTGGCGTTTTCACGCAACAAGTTTACTTATAGTCTCTCTTATGTGTTCTATAGCTGGTATTCCTTATCGTAAGTTAATTAAACATCTACGTTCAACTTTTTACTTATTATTGATTATTTTTATTACTCATGCAATTTTAGATAATTGGCAGGATGGACTGAAAATTATTCTTAGATTTTCTGTATTAATTTTTTTTGCTATGTTAGTTAATCTAACTACAAGTATTTCAGATATGATAGATAGTTTAACATCATTACTTAGACCATTAACCTGTATTGGCGTTAATGTGTCTAAGGTTAGTCTTGCTTTGTCTTTAATGATTCGTTTCATACCTTTAGTAATCAGCATTTTTCAAGAGGTGCAAATTGCACAAAAAGCAAGAGGACTAGAAAATAATTTAATCGCTAATATTATACCAGCGATTATCAAAACTCTTAAAATGGCTGACAATATTGCAGAAGCTATAGAAGCTCGTTGTTGGGAATAAATTTAATTACTATCCAACTTCGCTTATAATGGTAGATAATAGCTTATTTATAAGAATTGAATTGATGTGCTAGATTAATCGCAGCTAATAAATATTTTGTATCAAATTGGGTAATTGGTAATATTATTTGTAATATACCATTATTAAACATTTGTTGCAGAATATTAGGACTATTATCAGAGATAATTAATTTATCCATTTCCCACTTTATCCGCTCTTTTGATAAGAATTTTAGATTTTCTTTTAATTCAGCGCAAGCTTTTAAACCAGTAATATCAATAGATTTCGCATAATAGCAGGAAAAGCGAAAGAACCTTAAAATACGTAGAAAATCTTCTTTAATCCTTTCTATTGCTTGTCCAATAAAAATTACTTTAGATTTATATAAATCTTCTATTCCATTAAAATAATCATAAATTTTATGTTCAAATGGACAATAACTAAGAGAGTTAATAGTAAAATCTCGCCTACTCGCATCTTGTTTAAAATCATCAGTAAAAGCGACCTCTGCATGTCTCCCATTGCATTCTATATCTTTTCTTAATGTAGTAATTTCAAATTTTTCACTATCCACTAAAGCCGTGACTGTTCCATATTTAATACCAGTTGGTATGACTTTAATATTATGTTTTGATAAAATATATATGATTTCTGTTGGTAATAAGTTTGTTGCTATATCAATATCATGATTTGTCTTATTAAGGATAGCATCCCTAACGCTACCACCAATAATTCTAGCAACCCCACCACTAAGCCTGATTATCGATAAAATTTCTTGGTAATGGTCTGACTGGATAACTAATTTTTGTGTTAAGATACGCATCAATTTTTCTTATAAACTCATTACTCAATATACATGATTTTAAATAGTATCTCCTTTGATTCTTACTATATTTGCACCACAATTCGTTAATTTTCTCTCTAATGTTTGATAACCACGATCTAAATGGTAAATTCTATGTATCTTTGTTTGTTCGCTCGCTGCCAGCCCAGCTAATACGAGTGATACTGAGGCTCTCAAATCACTTGCCATGACTTCAGCCCCTATTAAGGAAGGGATACCACGTATTATTGCGTTATTACCTTCAATAGTAATATTAGCCCCCATTCTGCATAATTCTGAGACGTGCATAAAACGATTTTCAAAAATATTTTCAGTTATGATGGAACAACCATTGGAAAGGGTCATAAGACTCATAATTTGAGCTTGCAAATCTGTTGGAAAGCCAGGATATGGATTTGTATGAATATCTACAGGATTAAGTACGCCCATATATGAAACATTTATGCCATTCTCAATAGGTGAAATTTTTATCCCTGCTTCAATAAGTTTTAATGCAATATTTTCAATAATATCGTAACCAATTCCATAAATATTTAGATTACCTTTAGTAATAGCAGCGGCTATCATATAAGTGCCAGCTTCAATGCGATCTGGCATAATTGAGTATTGAGTATTTTTTAAATGTGATTTACTGATAATCCTTATTTCACTGGTAGCTATCCCATCTATTTCTGCTCCCATTTTGTTCAGACAATGACATAAATCAATAATTTCTGGTTCTTTGGCACAGTTAAATAATATTGTATCTCCTTCAGCTAAAGTAGCTGCCATTATAGCGTTAATGGTTGCCCCTACAGATACCCTATTAAAAACAAAATGAGTTCCTTTCAACTTACCTTTAATTTTTGCATTAATGTAACCACAATCAACTTCAATATTTGCACCCATAGATTGGAGTACTGCTATATGTAAATCAACTTGCCTAGCACCTATGGCACAACCACCTGGCAAAGACACTCGAGCTTCATAAAATCTGGACAATAATGGTCCAAGCGCCCAAATAGACGCCCTCATTTTACGAACTATTTCATATGGAGCAGTAAAATTATTAATATTACTATTATCAATTCCTACAGTAAAACAGTCATGATGTTCAGTTACTGTTAAGATACTACCAAAATTCTCAAGCAATCTTTTCATTGTAGTTATGTCAGTAAGTTTTGGGACATTACTAACTTGCATCTTATCTGTAAGCAAAGAGGCTGCCATGATAGGCAAGGCGGCGTTCTTTGCTCCACTAATATTCACATTTCCTATTAGAGGTAATCCCCCTTTAATTATTAAACTATCCATTTGGGATGTGTATAAATATAATTGTTGATATATTAAGTTGTGACCAACTTACGATAAGTCAATCACAACTTAATTTAAGTAATTTACTTTGATTCCCTACCCTTATCAAGAGCTGCTCCAAGTATTTCTCCTAGGCTAGCACCACTATCGACAGAGCCGTACTCTTTAATAGCTTTTTCCCTTTCTTCTAATTCAAAAGCCTTTATTGATAAAGTAATTTTACGAGATGCCTTATCAATCATAATGATTTTTGCATCAATTCTATCATTTGGGACAAATCTTTCGGTTTTTTGCTCAGTTTTTTCATTAGAGAGATCAGATTTTTTGATAAAACCAGCAACTTGGTTATCTAATTCAACTTCCAATCCATCATCTTTCACTGCGGTAATCAAGCAAGTCACTACCATATTTTTTTTATATATATCAAATCCTTCTAGTGTTTTGTCTTCATGTAGTTGTTTTATACCTAAACTAATACGTTCTTTTTCAATATCAATTGACAAGACTTTACATTCTACTTGATCATTCTTTTTATATAATCTTAGCATTTCACTACCATTACCTTCAAAGCTTATGTCTGTTTCATGAATCATTCCATCAATAACATCGTTGAGTGCAACAAACATACCAAAATCAGTGATATTGCGTATTGGGGCCGTAATGATCGTTCCTACTGGGTTAAGGCGTGCAAACTCGATTAAGGGATTATCTTGACATTGCTTAATACTTAGGGATATTCTGTGTTTTTCAGTATCAACTTCCAACACAGTAAAACGAACTTCTTCACCGATAGTAAGCATTTTCTTAGGGTGTTGGTTCGACTTTACCCAACTTATTTCACTTGAATGAACAAGCCCCTCGATACCATCTTTTATCTCGATAAATACTCCATAATCAGCAATATTAGTTACTTTGCCAGTCATTATTTTACCAACTGGGAATTCTTCTTTGATACCTTGCCACGGATTATGATCAAGTTGTTTCATACCGAGAGAAATTCTCTTAGTGTCTTCATTAAATTTAATAACTATAACTGGAATTTTTTGACCTAAAGATAAAATTTCAGAAGGGTGATTTATTCTGCGCCAAGAAATATCAGTAACATGCAATAAGCCATCTACATTACCTAAATCAATAAAAGCACCATAATCAGTAATATTTTTTACTATACCTTCTAGTATAACTCCTTCTTTAATCGTTGATAACATTTCATCTCTAGCCTCAGATCTTGACTCCTCAAGAATTGCTCTCCTAGAAACAACAATATTCCCAAGTTTTTTATCCATTTTTAAAATTTGGAATGGTTGTTTGATACCTATTAATGCAGAAATATCCTTGATTGGTCTAACATCCACTTGACTTCCAGGCAAGAAAGCAACAACTCCAGATACATCAACAGTAAAACCACCTTTAACACGCCCAAATATTACGCCATCAACAAATTGTCCTTTCGCACAAGCAATCTCTAAATCACCCCATGATTCTTCTCTAATTGCTTTTTCACGACTTAGTATAGTTCTACCGTTACGTCCTTCAATTTTTTCAATATATACATCGACTATGTCACCAATCTCTGGTAAGGCTTGGTTGGTGGCTAGAGCAAATTCTGCGACAGGCACTCTCCCTTCATTTTTTAAACCAACATCAACTACAATAATACCTTTGGTAATTCCTACAACTTGACCTTTAACTACAGTACCTTCCTTAACGTTACTAGTACTTATAGCATCAAGCATTTGTTGAAAATTTTCATTAGATGAAACATCAACTTCAGCAAACTGGGAAACAAATTTTTTCTTAAATTTTTGCATATTATTCTCTAATACTAGTTGTGCCACCTAGTATAATATATTTTATAGGTTAATAAAATTAAGATAAAATACTTACGACACATAAAATAAGTGTTTTATCTAACTGAAATAAATTCTTCGATCTTATTTATCACCTCTGTTGGTGATAAATAAGAAGTATCAATTTCCAAAGAGTCTTTTGGTACAGATAGTGGAGCAATAGTGCGCTCTATATCTTTTTTATCTCTTGCTTTTAATTGAGCTAGAATATCACTCATTATACATTTTTTTCCTTTATTCCGCAACTCTTTATACCTTCTCTTTGCTCTAATTTCTACATCTGCACGAATAAAAATCTTTAAATCAGCTTGGGGAGCAATTACTGTTCCAATATCTCTACCTTCCATTACGATTCTAGGCGTTGTTTGTATTAAGTTTATTAAAAATTTTCCTAAATTATTTCTCACTTCAGGTATGATCGCAATTGCCGAGGCCATCATAGCAACATCTTCATTACCCAGTTCTGCATTCTGAGCGTTTTGAGGTATTCGAGATAGTTCAATTACTTCATCTATGTTAGTAGGATTAATTTTTTGATTAATACAGGAAATAGCAAGATTTCTATATAAGATACTTGATTGATAGTAAAGCAACTTAAATTTTTGTGCTAATAATTTGCCAATTGTCCCTTTGCCAGATCCTGCGGGACCATCAATGGTAACTATAAAATTATTGTTAAAATCAAAAGCTTTGGATTTCAATGTCATTATTTTTACTAAATTTTATATTAAATTATATTAATATTTAAAATAATGCAAATATAACTTGAACTTTCTACTATTTTGTACTAAAAATTATAAGCTATGTGACAAGGGCGGTTAGCTCAGTTGGTTAGAGCATTACGTTGACATCGTAAAGGTCGGTGGTTCGAGTCCACTACCGCCCACCAATCCTCCTATGTCTTAATTATTAAGGTTGTGTATATATTTCACGTGCTTTTAGTATTCGTGAACTTGACGTATCTTTGAAGATCTTACTTTTCTAATCCTGCTCCTTGACTTTTACTTGCACTTCTTTCTAATATTAATTTTAGTGCGTGTCCAATTTGGGGAATTTGAGACGTGGCAACCTTCGATTGCAAAAATTCTTTAGGTAATAGATCTTGCATTTTGTCTTGAACTAATCCTTTAAATGCCAGTATCGCTTTGTCACCTGTGTCTTTTGATTTACATGTAGCCTCTATTTTCTTTTCTATAGCAAGTAATGTATTACTAACTTTTTGACATGATTCCAACCTTTGCATAACGCTTTTTTTCGGATCAAATGAAGCCGTAAGACTTTCTTTTATAACAGCTAATTCTTTCACTAATAAATAATTTAGGAGTGATTTTTTAGCTTCTGGCATGGAGTCATTAGGTATAGAATCAATTATTTTGGCAGTATTTTTCGTAACTTCTTTTATAGAATTTTTTACTTCCGCCAAATTTTTTGTTGTTGAATCTTCCGTCAAGTTTTTAGGCAATTGTTCTAGTAGCCTCACAACATCGGCAAAAGCATTTTTATCTTGATCTGTGCTATTAACTACTTGATTAACTTTTTTTAATTCTTCAAAATTTAATCCTAACTCCGCTATTGATAAAGGTGACACACCTACTTTTTCCGCCACTTCGATAATTTGTTGAGCTAGTTGGTATTTTGTCTTAAGTTTCGGATCTTTTGATATTTCTTCCACCTTATCTTCAACTTGAGTTAATTTCTCTTTCCAGCTATCCACCATTTTGTTGATATTTTCAGTTTTAAGGAAAGACTTTACTGAATCTACTACACCATTTGCTTTTATTGACAAGGCAACTCCAGGCATTATTACGGCAAGAGCTACAACAAGATAATCAACAATTTTATCGGTTGCTTTAGGATCTAATTTACTAACTGTTTCTTGAAAACTTTTAATAGCTTCTAAAACTGCAAGAATTTTGGCAGTAAGCATCTGTTCAAATAATAAAGAGGATACTTTGTCATCATCTTGTGTTTCGAGATACTCTGCTAAATCATCGAAAGATTTACCTACTGTTGCTTTAAAAGCTTCGTCTATTTCGAGTCGCATTTCTTCTTGTTGTTCTGCTAATATTTCAGAATCTTGTTTCGGATCTGCAAATAGGTTTTGTATAGGCTTGAGCTTTTTTCTTAAGGCAAGCACACTCTGCTTAAATACTTGGAATTTAGTATTATTTTCGGTTTTAAATTTTTCAACAATAGAAGAAATTTGTGAATTGTTCATTTCTGACGATAAGGAATTTTTGCTCATTATAATTATTACACCTATAAAATTTTTAACTCTATAGTATTATTTTAGAAAAAAATGACGAAAAATACAACGATTTTAAAGTGTTCTATTGCTCTTAAGACTAGATTTTGATATATTACGTGTCATCTTTACACAAAATAAGTCAAATACCTAGATAATTTTTACAATTATTTAGGTACAATGGTTAATATATATTTTTAATATAGAACATTTAGAAAGCCCAATTATGAATAAAATTCTCTATTTTATCACCATTATTTTATTAAATAGTTCAGTTTTCGCTGTTGATTTGTACAACGCTCTATCGAGTGCTTATACAAATAACGGCGATTTACAAATTATTCGGAATAATTTTTTAAATGAGATCGAACAATTTCCTGAAGCATTTTCTACTTTTATGCCTAGAGCATCCTATGATACAAGCAATAGTACAAGTCAAAATAAATGGGATGGTCAATATGCTAGAGTTCGTCCCAAGCAGAATATCAAATCGCAACAACAAATTCTCACGGTGAAACAACCTTTATTTAGCGGTGGCAGTAGTGTTGCGGCTTTAAAATCTGCTCAATCAGCTTTCAGAGCATCACGTGCTAAATATTATGCAGATGAACAAAAAGTATTATTAAGCTTAATAACAGCCTATATTGACTGCTATGAAGCAAAAAAGAAATATGAAATTTCTGAAATTAGTGTGCAAGCTAATGTTCGCCAGTTGGCAACTATAGATGAAAAGTTACGTTTAGGGGAGGCGACAGTAATAGATTTAGCTAGTGCGAAGGCTGGTCTTGCTGCGGCGGAGACCAGTAAATTAACGTTATATGCTAATTATCAAACGACAAAGGCGAATTTTATTCGAGTATTTGGTATAGAGGCGGATGATATTGATATGCCTGCTTTACCAGATAATTTACCTAATTCATGCGAAGAATTAATGCAGAGAGCTTTGAATGTTAATCCTAATATAGATAGTAATAGGAATATGGTACAAAGTAAGAAAGCTAGTGAAATGGCAGCTAAGGCTGAACTTTTACCAAAAATAGATTTTGTTATTCAAAGTGGTAAAACGTTATATGATCCACAAAATCAATTGACAGGGCAAAATAATAGAAGTACTACGTCAACAATATCAGTTAATATACCTATATACTCTCAGGGTGGTGTTGAATATTCAAGAATTAGAAGAGCAAAAAACAATACTCGGCAAGCTGCTATCCAACTTGATGATGCTGTAAAGCAAATAAAAGCAACTTCTATTAGTGGTTGGGAACAATTCAAAGCGGCGAAATCAAAAATTATTGCCACTTCACAAGGTGTAGAAGCTGCTCAAATATCTTATGAAGGTATAATGCAAGAAGAAATTGTTGGTTCTAAAACAATTTTAGATGTATTGACTGCCGAAGAAAATTTGTATAAAGCTAAAATATCACAAGTTGATGCTTATAGAGATTCTATTTTGTCAGCTTATCAGCTTAAATCTCTGACTGGGGAATTAACTGCTAGAAGCTTGAAATTAAAAGTTAAATATTTTTCTCCTGAAGATGAATTCAAAAATCTTAAGAAAAAGCTTATTATAGGTTTTTAATGAGTAAAGATTTTACGCAAAAACAGGATATGTCAATTGAGCAGATACTAACATCAATTAGAAAAGTGATTGATAGTCAGGAAATAAATCAGGCAAATAATGATGATGTGCTAGAATTAACTGATATAGTAGGTAATGGAAGTACAGTTAGTTCAGATTGTGTCACCATTGCTCACCAAAAGTCAAACCTAAATTTTGCCGATGATGCATTGGAACAAGAAAATGGCAAATGTACATTAAACAATTTTACTTTGTCAGATAAATTAGAAGAAAAAATATTATCATCACCTTTGATATCTGAAAAATCTGTAACAAATACTACTAATACTTTGAAATATTTTTTGGATGTAGAAAAAGAGGCAAATGCAAATCTTCCTAACCCTAAAGCTAAGACTTTAGAAGAGCTTGTGATTGAAATTATCAAACCACAGTTAAGTCAATGGTTAGACAAAAATTTACCTATATTAGTAAAACAATTAGTAGAAAAAGAGATTCAAAAATTATTACCACAAGATCAAAAAAATCCATGAACATAGCTAAGGCATTATGATACTTTACCATCTTAGTGCTTCCTATAAGTAAAAATTTAGACCTCGTGGCAAATAGTCAATTAATCTATTGTTAACTAATAATAGATTAGCAGTATCTTATTAATAATTTATATCTTTGTGTTTTATACGCAATAGCTAGTGTGAGGGTTATAATGTGTTTTTATATAAGCAAGCAACGAGGCGATGTTGTTAAACTAAGATTGTTAGCTGAATCAATCTTAAAACAATTATTGGTAGTGACACTCTTAATGATTTGGTTATTTTTAAGTAGTGTTTTTGCTGTTCCCCTTAATTTGCCTGAATCATCAACAGCACCATCAAATGAGATGGTTAAGGCTAAAGAACAATCTCAAGATACTGAAGATGTGTTGAATAATATACAACGTTTTATGGATTCTAAAAATAATGATCAGTTATCAGAATCTCCCTTTGCAGCAGATAATATTGATAGTAATGGCATTAAGAGTATAGTTGAACCGAGGGACTCAAGTGATGATAAATCACCCACTACATCTCCTACTATACCGATAAAAGATGGTAATTCATCGCCGATAGCTAATAATTCTGATGATGTCGAGCAATCGAAAATCACTAAGATACCAGAACTTCCCTTAGATAAAAAAGTAATGCCAATTGGCAATGATTTTCTGAGTAATGAGACAATACAGCCTTTGCTTGTAACTCCTATTGTAGATACACCACCTTTTTTTCAACAACAAAATGCTGATATTCCACAACTGAATGAGGCAGGTTCTCCATCACCAGCCTTACCAGGGGCAACAACGTCATCAGAGCAAACTACCGCAAACAAAAACATTACTCCTAATATTACAACAAATAGCCCTGAAGAGCCTACAATGACCAATCCAATTTCTAGTGATATTCAACCAGCACAGACTCCGATACCAATTTTGGTAAAAGATAATGAGCAACTGAGTGAATCTGTTAAAGATGATGAGATGCAAGATCGTAATATACCTCAAAAAATGGATAATATAACGAAAGAAAAATTGTTTGATAAAAGCACTTTGCCACAAAAAAATCAATCTAATGTCATTATTAATACTAAAAATATATCACCAGAAATAGAAAAATTTACACAAGATGAAATACAAATGTTATTTTTGCCAAATGACGATATTGTTTTGGGAAAACTCACCAACAAAGCAAAATTAGAACAAATGGATATGTACTCATTTGTTCTAATTTTTCAGCAAATTTTTGATACTGAAAGTAGAGAAAAGCAAAGAAGAATCGTAAATAATTTTATTGATTATTACGACCATGCTGATGAATAAAAAAATTAAAATTTATTATTTTTGGGAAAACCGCTAGGGGGAATTTTTCCTATTCCACCACGTTTGCCTCGGAATGGCAAAATATCTTTTTCTATTCTAATCTTGTCCCCTATCTTCCAACTTAACCCTACTTTACTATCAAATATTTTAACATCTACCAGTTTTGCATTTTTAAATTTCTGTAAGATCACGCCTTGTCCACGCTTCATCTCAGGTATTTCATTTAAATCAAATACTAGTAATTTGCGATTTTCACCGATGCAAGCTACCAAATCTCCATCTACAAGTCTGCAAGTGACGCAACTATGATTTTCTGGTAGTTGCATTACCTGTTTACCAAGTTTAGTGCTAGCTACTACTTCATCGGCATTGATAATAAACCCCTTACCAAAACTGCTTGCTAATAGGAATTTTTGATTAGGTTGATAAGAAAACATCGTTACTATTTTGGCATTACCTATATCTATTATTAATTTTATTGATTCATCATTGACTCTACTTTTCGAAATATTATCAGCTAAAATGGTGAAAAAACGCCCTTCTGCACTTAATATTAAAATCTTATCAGTAGTATAAGCCTCGATAACGAATTCTTCGTCATCCCCTTCTTTATATTTGAGACCTGATAGTTCATTATTATGCCCTTTTAATGATCGAATCCAGCCCATTCTTGAACATATTATAGTTATAGGTTCTTTGGTTATGAAGGCAGAAATATCAACAATTTGGGGTACTATATCAGCTTCTTCAAAACTAGTTCTACGCAATCCTAGAGGTGTGCTGAAGCCAAATTTAGTTTGTATCATTTTTACTTCTTTCTTGACTATTTTCTTCAATTCATTAGGATCTATCAAAATTTTCTGTAAAATAGCAAGCTCTTTTGCTAGTGAATCATGTTCAGTAATAATTTGTTGTTCTTCTAGTTTTCTTAAGGATCTTAATCTTGTATTGAGAATTGCCTCAGCTTGAATATCAGTTAAATCAAACCTAGACATCATTACCTGTTTTGCCTCATCTTCTTCACGTATAATTTGAATTATGACATCTAAATTTAGATAAGCTATCCTAAGACCCTTTAGTATCTCTAATCTATGTTCGATTTTATCGATGAGAAATTTTGTTCTACGAGTAATAATATTTTGCCGATGTAATAAAAATTCTTGTAATATTTCCAATATATTAGATACTTTAGGAATATTATTTGAACTGATAACATTCATATTAAGTTGAATTCTATTTTCCAAAACAGTTAATTTGAATAAAGAATCCATGATTATCTTTGGATCGCAATTACGATCTCTAGGCTCGATAATTAATCTTATATCTTCTGCAGATTCATCCCTTATATTATTGACCAAAGGAATTCTTTTATCTTTCAATAGTCCAGCTATTTGTTCAATCAATTTAGATTTTTGCACTTGATAAGGTATTTCACTAATTACTATTTGGTATAAACCATAATTTAGATCCTCTTTTACCCACCTTGCTCTTACCCTAAAGCCTCCACGTCCAATACTATATGCCTGCTTTATTGAATCTATTCTATCGATAATGATTCCACCAGTGGGGAAATCTGGACCTTGAATAAATTGCAAAATATCATTAACATTTGCTTGAGAATGATCAATTAAATATATTAAGGCATCACATAATTCATGTAAATTATGTGGTGGTATACTCGTGGCCATTCCAACTGCTATACCTTCCGAACCATTGGCTAGTAAATTTGGAAATACTGCAGGCATAATTACTGGTTCTGTATCTGAATCATCATATGTGGCACGAAAATCGACGGTGTCTTTATCTATATCAGCCATTAATAAAGTACAAATTTCAGTCATTCTTGATTCTGTATAACGCATCGCAGCTGCATTATCACCATCAATAGATCCAAAATTGCCTTGTCCATCAATTAGTGGATAGCGTAGAGAAAAATTTTGTGCAAGACGTACTAACGTGTCGTATACTGCAACATCGCCATGCGGATGATATTTACCAATGACGTCTCCGACCACTCTTGCACATTTTTTATATCCAGAATTTGGCTCTAATTTTAATTGGAGCATTGCATATAATAATCGACGATGTACTGGTTTTAATCCGTCACGAACATCAGGCAAAGACCTAGACATAATTGTTGATAGAGCATAAGAGAGATAACGCTCTGATAAGGCTTCACCAAAATCTATATTGGCTAATTTTTCATCGTTTGTCATATCGAGTAATATTTATTTTTCTGCTTTTGCATTAAAAGTTTAGTAAAGACATTATATAAATTCTGCCCAAAATTAGTTAGCATTACTTTAAATTATTGCAAACTAGAAGTCAATTAATCTAAAGGATGAAGGATACCAACATATCACATTTTAAGTATATCACTACATAAAAATCAGCCTAATCAAAATCTAGTTTACTAATACCATGTGTAGTTTTATCCCATTTAAAGGGGGTAAAAATGATCTCCCAAATAGCTTTATAACTTGCTATGGTATGAAGTAAAAAATAACAAGGCCACAATAATAAAGCACTAATATCCAAAGTGCAAAAGTTGGTTATTTTTCCTTTTTGATTAAGCAAAATAAAAAAAGCAGTACCATAAAGATAAGAAATTGCGAAAAAACTATTAATAATCCATAAATAATTAATAATATTAATGGTATTAAATTTAATCATTAGAATGAGAAATGGTAAGCAATAAAAACCATAAGAAGAAAAACCAATAAAAATACAAATAGTGATTATTTGAGATAAACTAAATCTTTTATGTATATCTTTTTGAGAGCAAAATACTAAAAAAGTTTGTACAAATCCTTTGATCCAACGAGATCGTTGATTTATCCAGCTAAAAACATTTATAGGTGACTCCTCTAGCGTATAAGAATCCATAAGATGAACTTTATACCCATAGGAATATAGTCGAATTCCTAAATCTGCATCTTCAGTGACATTATAAGCATCCCAATAACCTATTTTTTGTAAAATATTGCTTTTAAAGTGGTTACTAGTTCCCCCAAGGGTTACTGGTAAATTCATCAAGCTCAAACCTTTGAGAAGATATTGAAACCAAATGCTATATTCTATACTAAAAAATTTAGTGAGTAAATTTTCATTCTCATTATAAAAATTAAGTTTAGCTTGTAGACAAACATATTCTTCTGGTAATCTATCAAAGGCGATTATAGATTTAAGTAACTGATTTTTGTCAGGTTTATCTTCTGCGTCATATACTACTACATACTTACCCTTGCAGTACTGCATAGCATAATTTAATGCTTTGGGTTTGGTTCTAGGTAAACTAAATGGTACTTTTAGCAAATGTACGTAAGGAGGTAATTGATATAAAGTAATTTCCTTGATCATTAAATGATCATCTGCTTCAATGACGATTTTTATATCTAATCTGTGTTTAGGGTAATTCATATTCGTAATCCAGTTAAGGATAGATTTTAGTTTGCCTGATTCTTTATATAATGGAATTAAAATAGTATAAATAGGTAAGGGCGTATAATTAGACCAATTGGTGGTTATCTCTAACTCAGTAGGTGATTTGATAAATTCTTCTATATAATATAGTTGAGAAAAAGATTGGCTATTATTTCCAAATTCTTTATTTTGTTCAATTCCTCCACGATTGAATAGTATAGTTTTTAAGATATTTTGTAAAAAATAACTTATTATATTAAGTGCATTAAAAATTTTATTAAAATAAATTATCATCATAAAAAATACCACAAAAAATATCATAGCTGATTTAGTATAATTTATGTTCTTGGCTACTGTGTGATGGGAGGTAAATTCAAGAAAATATTTTGATTTAATGATATTCAAATGACGAAAACTTTGTTCAAGTAAGTTGTAGAATTCTTTGATTTTAACTAATTTAATTGGTGTATTAGGGTATTGTGCTGATAATTTATGTAAATAAGTTAAGTCATTTATGGCGACTACCTTATTATTATCGTTATCATAAATAAAATATCCATTTTTTACATATTGATCAATTTTAAAATAATCACAAACCTTCACCTTACTTTTCTTAGTATCTAATAGTAATAATAATTTATAACCATATAAAATATCTATGATTATCTCGTTATCAATAATACCTTCTTGAATGATCGCTGAAAGAAAATTATATTCAGGAGTATTTTTAATTAATTTGAACTTTATCCAAGAAATCTGAGAATCAGTAATTAGTTGTTCTTTTATAATAATATCTAACAAGATATTAGTAACATTTTTTATACATTTATCCATAATGAAAATATTAACCCTGAAATTTGATAATTTTGATTAATTAAACTTTTATCCCAAAAATATCCAATTTGTGTTGTGATATTTTTATTTTTTGAGGTACTGAAGTTAATTTTTTTTGCAATTGAAAGTTGGTTATACACAGTTTTATCATAAATATTACCATAATTTTTTCTAATATAATATTTGATAAAGCTCACAAACATAAGACCATTTTTAAATTCAACTCCCTCTGTCGTTGAAAAACTATAGTAACTTCTTCTTGTATATAAATTATTTAATTCCTTACCAACACCAAAACTACTTTCAGCAAATATTGAGGCGATAGAAGAATGCCTAGATATTCCTGTTAATAGTAACAATTCATAAAAAAATTGTGATTGACCATTAGCACTTGTCGTCATTTGTATTTTTGGTTGAACTGTGATGATACGATTACCCCATTGAAGTAATTTTATTTTATAAAATAAACTGATTTCTTTGTCACTAGATGAATAGTTTATATCTTTGCTTCCCTGAAATCTATTTTGCTTATAAAGTAACTCTATTCCAAAATTTTGCTCTTGATTCACACCATATTCGATCGCAATAATTTTGATTAATTCATCTTGGTAAGTAGTTAATTCTTTAGTGATGCGTTCTAAAAATTGAATTTCTCTAAATATTTTATTATAAAGTGCCGAAAATTTTTTAACTAATTTAATGTGTTCTTTTAAATATTCTAATTTACGTTGAGTTTTGAGATAAATGTCAGCTCTAATTTTTTTAGTAATTTTAGATTTTTTATCAATAGTGCCAATAGTAGCTCTATACCTATATGAGCCCTCATCAATTAACCAAGCTGAAGAATGTGCTTTATTCATAATTAAACAAGTTGTAAATATCGTAAGTGAGAATTTTAAGAGATATAAAACAAATATTTTTTTCACTTATATGACAATTAATAGTTGAATATTATTACTATACATTTATTATAGATTTAGCAAAATAAAATATTATTAATGCATGAATATTTTATATAAATATTTCAACTAATAATTAGATAAGCTCTTAATAGGTATGTATATAAAGGTTTTAGTTATCTTGAAATTCATGAAATACCGTGTTATAATAGGTATTTCATGTTCTTAAAAATCAATAACAAAAATTATACAAAATGGCTGAAGTTTTTTTTAACGGTCCTGCTGGGCGACTAGAAGGGCGCTATACTAAATCTAAGGATCCCAAAGCACCTACGGCTTTGGTATTGCATCCCCATCCACTTTATGGTGGTACTATGGATAATAAAGTTGTTTATAACACCTATAAGATATTAGCAAAGAATGGATTTTCAGTATTAAGAATGAATTTTAGAGGGGTAGGGCGTTCTCAAGGAGATTTTGATAGTGGAGTAGGAGAAATGACCGACGCAGCAACTGCACTTGATTGGCTACAACTTAATAATCCAAATGCAACCGTCAACTTGATTGCAGGTTTTTCTTTTGGATCTTGGATAGCTATGCAACTCATTATGAGAAGACCAGAGATTCATAATTTTATTGCAATATCTCCACCAGTGAGTAAATATGATTTTTCTTTTTTATCCCAATGTCCTATCTCTGGTTTCGTCTTGCAAGGAGATAACGATAGTATAGTGTCTGAAGAGTCAGTGCTTGAATTAATTGATAAATTGTCTCAACAAAAACACATTACTGTAGACAGTAAAATAATCCAAGGAGCAGATCATTTTTTCCGAGATAAAACAGTAGAATTTATGCAAGCAATTGATGATTATTTACAATTAAGAATATTAAATAATCAAGATGGAGACTCAAGAGATTTTAATTATAATGAAAAACAGAGAACCAATAAAAGCGTGCAAAAAGTTTTTTTAGACTGATTAAGTATATATTTTATCCTAAGAATATTGATTATATAAATCTATGGAAGTGAGTTCTGAATTCAAATTTGATGAAAAACAATTATGTGTACTTAATAAAATAAAATTTTTTATTAAGCAAATTGTTGATAAATCTCTTTGGAAATTTGTTTTTCAGAATGTATCAGAGAAAAAAGGTATATATCTTTATGGAAATGTTGGTAATGGTAAGACTATGCTAATGCAATATTTTTTTCAGATATTGCCAGTTAAAAAATTACTAATACATTATCAACATTTTATGCAATCAGTACATAAAGATATTTATCGTTTGCAAGATGAATCACAATCTCATAATAATATTATCAAAAAAATTGCTCAAGATTACGTCAAGAAATATGAAGTAATATGTATAGACGAGTTCGAGATTAAAGATATAACTGACGCTATGATAATAGCACCTTTACTTCTTGAGCTGATAAAATCTAAAATATTTATTTTTATTACCAGTAATACTAAATCTGAAGATTTGTATAAAGATGGTTTACAAAGAAATTCTTTATTACCAATGCTCAAACAATTTAGTGAAAAATTTGAAATCATGCACTTAGATAGTGAGCATGATTATAGATTGGATAAAATTTTACAAAAAACTAACAGACGGATAACTTATCCAATTAATGAAAATAATAAATTTGAAATTCAGAAACTAATTACAGAGCTAAATGATAAGGAGCAATTAGCTCCTATAGATATAGAGGTTTTTGGACGCAAATTATCTTTTAAATCAGCTAATAATAAAATATTAGTGACAGATTTTGCAGAGCTATTTACTAGAGAATTAGGTTATATTGATTATGTGAATATTTGTCAAAAATTTCCTATTATATTAGTAGAAAATGTTAGTATAATAAATTCTGATAATACAGATTTGGTTGTCAGATTTATCAATTTTATTGATAATGCTTATTTTTATAAGGTAATATTGTTTATGACCTTAGAAGATGAGCCGAAAAAAATATATCAAAATGGCTTTCGTATCAATGAATTTAGTAGAACTGTTTCCAGATTACATGAAATGAATAGTGAGTTATATGTTGCCAGTTAATAAGGGAATTTTTATTACTTTTGAAGGGTTGGATGGATGCGGTAAAACCACCCAAAGTACTATGTTGTATCAATATTTACGATCACTAGATATTCCAGTCGATTTAACTCGTGAAGTAGGTGGAACTAATGCCGCTGAGAGAGTGCGTGAGATCTTACTTTACCAAGATTTACTACCTACTTCTGAATTGCTATTAATCATGGCGGCTCGTTATGATCACGTTCACAAAAGAATTAAGCCGAAACTAGAGGAAGGTGCTTGGGTTATTTGCGATAGATTCGTAGATTCCACAGCTTGTTATCAAGGGGAAAATCAAGAAGGATATGATAAGATATATCAACTACATGCACAAATAATATCACTGATGCCTGATATTACCTTTTTTATTGATGTGAATCCTAATCTTGCCTTGAATAGAGCGTTGCAACGTGGGAATAATAATAAATTTGAAGATCGGGATTTTTCTTTTCACCAAAATTGTTATAACGCCTTTCAATTTATATTAAAAAAATTTCCAAATAGGATAGTTAAAATAGAAGCGACAAACCTTACTATACAACAAATTCATGAGGAGATAGTTTCTATCATCAACGCTATATTAGTAAATGATGACAAACACTAAAACACTATCTGTTTTTCTTCTAATTCTCATATTTTTGCAATATTTTTAGCATTATGTGTTTGTAAATATTCATCAAAAGATTGCTTGATTTTCTTTAGTAAGGTTAGTTCATTTTTTTTTCCAGTAAATATATAATATAATATCCTAGCTATAGTAGTACGTTTTGTCATTTGCACGGAGAGTTCTTGCTCAACAATGTTTTGAATTTTGGAAAAATTACTATTTACTAGCAATTGTAATAAAATCAGAAGTTGCTCGGCAGTAGCAATTGAACATATTGTCCTAATAATTGCCTTAACATAAGCTGAAGGGGTAGTTTCGTTCATTGTTTTGCCACGTTTTCTAAAATTAAAACTAGATATTTTATTTAAAGAATGTTCGTTAAAAATTTGCATAAAATTTATTTCAGATAGCTGATCTATAACTTCTAATCTTTGTTGTTCTATGCGTCTTAAAATCTCCACTGATTCTACGCGACAATTTATTCTATAGTCTATCGCTATTTTATGTATTATTATTTGTTGGACAAATTCAAAAAGGTTTGGCTCGTTTTTTAGTAAAGAGGCGATATTGTTAAATAATAATTGATACCTAATCTTTAAAGAATGTTTAGCAAAATTATCCAAAGAAGTATATCTTTTGACAATTTGATGATTAAAATTTGCGGGAAATTTAGATTCAATAGCAGAAATCATGATCGAGAGGGTAGAACCACTATGGATATTTTTAGTTAATTCCGTCCTAATTTGAGTTAGTATGTAATTGAGATTAGAATCTTCCGTCATGTTAAGAATGATGATAAGATCTATATGCTTTGTGATATGAATTAAAATTTCATGTAGAAAAGATTTCTTGCGTAGCATAAATTTTTCTACTATAGCAAATTCTGAATTATTTATTTTTTGTATTATTACATTATAATCTTCAAATAATTTTAGCAGTTCATAGCTAGAATGATTAAATTTGTGACAACTATTTCTAAATATTGATTCGTTATATATTGTAATTAAAATATGATGAGTAGTTTTGCAGTTGGTACATAAATCTTTTAACTTATTATATAAGTAAATTAGCTCAATGTTAGAGAGTTCAACTAAGATATTACAATCATTTATCAAAACATTAGCAATTTTTGCGAAAATATTTTGATGATTTGCTGAATTTTCTACTTTTAATATTGAGAATATCTTGGCATGAAATAGCAATAATTTATTTCCTTTGGGTGTTTCAATAGAATCTATTTGCCACAATTCCTTAATAAGCAATAATTGTTTTAAAATTAGATGTTTTTGTTCTAGGATTAAATTATCTACATTTACAATTATTGCAGTCATTTGTAGATTATTTACACTATCTTGGTACTTGTTATCCTCAGCGATTAATCCGCAACAATGTTCTACAAAGTTTTCAGCTAAAGCATTTTCCATGCTAAATGACTGGGTAATATCATCAAGTTTATTGTTCATGGATAATATTTGCAAATGGCTAACCAATTGCTCAAGTAAGCTAGTGAAATTGGATGTTTCCTCTGATCCTAATTGTTGTTGCTTAAATATTTTTAGTGCTTGTTGCCCATAATTTTTTAGTGCTGCAAGCAGGTTATTTTGATTATTCAGGCTTACAGAATCAAGCAACTCCTTATGATGTTGCAAAATTTTTATGATACTAAAAGTAAGTATAGCTCGTTTTAAATGGCTGGGATATTTACATACAGCAATTGATTCAGAGCTTAAAGAGACAAAACAGTCTTTTATTCTTTGCAACCTAGTAATTTTAGTGCTTACATCTCTCACGGCATTGTATAATAATATGATATAAATAAATATTATAATTATTATGCGAACCTAGCAAGAATTAAAAATACTCTTTACTTAATATAAATAAGCTTGGCTATTATAATAACTAGATATTTTTAGTTGTTTTGACAAATAATGGAGAAAATTCTTGCTTAAAATAACTAAATCAATTAAAAATATCTAGTTCACTTTAGGGACAATATTAATCATTGAATAATATGTCTGTTACAAAAATTCAAATAATTTTAATGAGTAAAGACTATGTTGATTGAAAAAATCAAGGCTGAAGCTGGTACTGGCGAAATAAATGTAATCATCGAGATCTCGATGAATAGTGATCCGGTAAAATATGAAGTTGATAAGGAATCTGGAGCAATGTTTGTTGATAGATTTATGCAAACATCTATGTTCTATCCTTGTAATTATGGATTTATTCCACATACTCTTTCAAAAGATGGTGATCCAGTAGATGTATTGGTTGCATCACATTACCCAGTCATAAGTGGTTGCGTTATTAGGTCTCGCCCTATTGGCGTTTTAATGATGGAAGATGAATCTGGTATGGATGAAAAAATTATTGCAGTGCCAGTTTCTAAGCTAGATGTTACTTTTGATTTAATCAAGGATATAAATGATCTTTGTCCAATGCTAAAAAAACGTATCGTACATTTTTTTGAACATTATAAAGATTTGGAAAAAGGCAAATGGGTAAAGATCATTGATTGGGGAGACGCAAAAAAAGCTCAGGAATTGATTAAGGAAGGATTGGAAAGGTACTAAAGAATTGTGGCATCATTATTTCGCTCAGGAATTATAGTAGCTTTTTTCACTTTAATTTCTCGTATATTTGGGCTTGGCAGAGAATTATTCATTGCTGGATTATTTGGAGCTGGTAGTGTTGCCGATAGCGTTAATGTTGCGTTTAAATTACCGAATCTATTTAGGCGTATTTTTGGCGAAGGCGCACTTTCTGTTGTTTTTATACCTATTTTCAATGAAAAACTGCTAGAATCAAAGAATGTAGCACGTCATTTTACTGGTGCAATTTTTACTATATTACTATTGGTTTTAGTAATTATCATAGTATTAATGCAAGTTTTTATGCCTTCTTTAATGTTTGTTATAGCTCCTGGTTTTCACGAAAATTCAGATAAATTTAATCTAACAGTTACCCTTTGTCGCATTACCATGCCATATTTGGTTTTTATATCTTTAGTTGCTTTATTTGGTGGAATTTTAAATTCAGTAAAGAGATTTATGGCTTTTGCTTTTTCTCCAATAATTTTAAGCCTATCTGTGATAATTACCACTATGATATTACAAAAACATATAGGATCCGCTATATCGGTCAGTGTTTCTTTGATAATAGCAGGGGTGGGACAAATTATTTTCATGTTTTGTTGTGTCGTGAGGGCTGATCTATTTTTCCCATTAGTATGGAATCCATTTGATAGAGATGTAAAAAAGTTTTTATGTAACATGGGACCTGCGACTATTAGTTCTGGAGCTCAGCAACTGAATTTATTCATTTCGCAATCAATAGCTAGCTTCATTGAAGGGGCGATTTCAATATTATCATATGCAGATAGGATATATCAATTTCCTTTATCGATAATAGGTGCTACTTTGGGTACGATATTGCTACCAGAATTATCAAAAAATTATCAAAGGAATGATTTAAAACAAGTAGCGATAATCCAAAATAATGCTATTAGAATAGCTATTTTATTATCCTTGCCAGCTATGTTTGGCATCATAGCATTATCAGAACCCATCATTCATATAATATATCAGCGAGGAGCTTTTACCTATAGTGATACTGTGAAGACTGCTGAAGCTATTTCCGCCTTCGCTTTGGGCTTACCAGCTTTTATCATTAGTAAAATTTTAATGCCTATTTTTTATGCCAATCAAGATACAAAGACTCCTTTGAAAATAACATTATACTCCCTCGCAAGTAACACATTACTAAATATACTATTAATGATACCATTTGGTCAGGTTGGAATCGCTCTTGGCTCTTCTATTTCTGCATGGTTTTGTGTCTGGCTGTTGCATATATATAGCAAACAATATGGAAATTTTTTTATTAATACAAAATTATCTTCTTTTATCGTTAAAATATTGCTAAGCTGTTTAACAATGGTTACGGTAATCTGCATAATTAGGTATTTCTATTCTGATTATTTTTACTCCGAATATTTTTTGGTAAAATCTTCTATGCTAGTAGCTACCATTTTAATAGGAGTGCTAATTTTTTTAATAATGATTTTTTATTTCAAAATTTATCAAAACTACAAATTATCTGCAAACTTATAATTTGAAGAATAAAGATAACATAATATAGAATGCCAAAAATTTATGGAAGATATTCATTGTTGGGAAGAAAAATTTGAAGTTTGTCAATATTCAGAAAGGTTATTAAATTTACTCTCTCAGCTAAATAGCCAATTAAACCTACCAGTTGAGATATTAAAAGTCAAACAGGCTATTTATTATGCTAGAAAATATCATGGTAGCCAAATGAGAAAATCAGGCGAGCCTTATTACTCTCATCCAATAGAAGTGGCTTATATGTTTGCAGAATATGTTAGCAAAAAAAATAAAGAATATTACGCAACTAATTTAGTGGTGACGGAAATACTTCATGATTCTATTGAAGATACTATGCTAACTAAAGCAATGATCGCCGAAATATTTGGCGAATCTGTGGCAAGTAAAGTTGAGGATTTAACTAGAATTAAGTTTGATAAAAAAATCACTGCTGGAGAGACCCTAGAATTGTTATACCATCAATATAAAATAGATATATTATATATTAAATTATTTGATAGGTTACATAATATTCAGAATCTTGGTGCTATGCCTGCTGAAAAAAGGCAAAAGATAGCCCAAGAAACCATAAAATATTTTATAACTCTTGGTGATTGTTTGGGGCTAGGTGACCTCATGCAAGAGCTACGAAATCTTACCTATCAAGCATTGTCTGTACCGCCACATCAGGTTTTTGCTAATTCTAGTATCTTTTGTTGAACTTCTTTATCTCTTGCTACTTCTACTTTAATAAATTGCCACAAGCCCCAGCCATAACCAATAGCTACTGGCACGAGTAATATCCATAGACCATAATTGCCTAATGTATCGGTAAGAAATATTAGTCCAAACGACGAAATTACATATATTATTGCTCGAGATATAGAGAAGGTAAGAGTAGTAGTAGTGAAGCGTTTTAAAACAGGGAAGCTCTTATAAAAAATAGGATCTGCAGTAATTGTTCCAAATTCAAAGATACAAAATACTGATTGAAAAATCAATAATTCAAATTGATTAGTAATAGAATCTAGCCAAAATGGGGTTAAAGCAATGATTGGTAAAAATATTATAAATCTAACTTTCAAAAACTTTAAAGGTTTTACATAAATACTGCAAAACAAAATACCGCAACAAATCATCAACTTTATTAACGATACAATAAGATTATGTTGAATAATGTCTCCTGTACTATAATGCAACTTTTGGAGAATATTATAAGAACAATACATATAGGTAAAATAAAATGCTACAGGATTTGATTGTTCTAATAAATAATAAGCCACAAGTAATTTTTTGTTAATTTTTTCTTTATACCAAGGCTTATTAAGAAATTGCTTTTTGGGAATATTGAAATCTTTACTATAAGTATTAATTTGACGTTTAGCATCAACAAAATCAATAGTTTCTCTTAAACATGTTCTCGAATAAATGCCAACAAAGGCAACCACTGCCCCAATCCAAAACCCCCATCTCCAGTTTAAATTTTCACCTAATGACAGTTTAGCAACTCCAAGTGCCACAGTGCCTCCAACCATACTTGATAGAACCATTAAAACAACAGCAGGGTAGACTAATGGCTCACTTATAGATTCGGTTAAGTATAGGTTTGCCCCAATCACTTCACCCATCGAAGACATGCCTTGAAAGACACGGCAAATTGTCACTGCCCAAGAAGCCAGTACTCCAATCTGATCGTAAGTCGGTAAATTTGCCATCATCACGCAAGAGACCGCCATTGCTAGGCTAGTAATAATCACCGTCGATTTGCGACCAATATTATCACCAAGCCAACCTATAAGAATGGCACCAGCAGGACGAAAGATAAAAGTAACGCTAAAAGAAAAGGCACTCAGTAACTTTGATGAAAAATTATCGCCAGTCGAGAAAAATAAACCATTCAGCAGAACTGCCATATGGACGTAAAGCATTAAGTCAAAATACTCAAGAAACGTGCCAATCGACAATATGCTGATTGCTCTCTTTTGCTCTTTAGTTAAGGTTTGTTGACTTATTTTCATAGAAAATCCTTGATATTTACTTCTAATCTTCACTTAGAAATGATATGATCGATAAACTTTATATAAGTTATTTTGCATTGTCAAAATATTTTATATAATAAATGCGATAATATCTGTTGCTCTAGTCAAGATCTACTACACTATATACCCCATCTTCTTTTTTGATTATATCATACCCTCGTTGGGCTATTGAGTCAGTAAAGTGAATATTGCCAGATATACCAGCATATGATGATTTGCCATTAAGAAACCCTAGAAACCTCTCAACAGTAAATTGGGTGTCTATATATTTTGACGTCATCTTGCCAAGATCATATGCCATAGCGTGCATAAAAGAAAAATGATTAATACCTATATCCTTTGCCCTTTCTACTACATTACTGTTTAAAATATTCACTGAACCCGTAAATATAATGTTTATTGGTTTAGGATAATAAATATCTATTCGATTATCACCTATGATAACCGCCTTTTTATCTAGGTAATATTTATGAATATTATTAAATATTAAATTTAAATTTTTTGTATCATCAGATAAATAAATTACAGGTTTAGCTAATATATCCTCCATTTCATTCAAATTATCAACAATATTGGAAGCATTTAATACAGCTTGATCTATTGATTCTGGGACATTAGAATAAAATTCACTACGAACTAAGGTGGCATTTTTTCTAATCATCATGTCTTGGACAAGTTGTTTGACTGTTTGAGAATGTTTACCTGAAGGTAATAATGAAATGAAGTGCTTATAATCATTATCAGCAAAGTAGTTGATTAACCTAGCAACTTGTTTGAAAGGTGCATGTCCAAACACAAAAATTCGCCTATCTGCTATCGCAGGATTGTTCGACATAGTGATTACAATAATATCATTTTCTTCTGCCACTTTTGCAATCGAAGACGTAAGGTTTGAGTATAGGGGACCTAGAATAATTTTTGTGTTACGTGCTACTACTTTATCCATTGCAACAATCGCTTGCTGTTCGTCAGATATATCATATGAAGTAACATGGATATTAGTCTTTAAACCATCTTCTAGCCCCATTTTAATCAATTGATTATATTGACTACCCAATGCAGGTTGTTCTTTTGATAATGGCATTAAAATAGCAATTTCTAATGTTTCTGGTTTGCGTTGTTCTTCTACGCTTACGATTTCTTTGTTAGCTTGACAAGCAAATAAAGAAACAAGGCTAAATGCTAAAATCCCATTCCAAAATATTTGTTTTATTTGATTCATAAAGTTTGATTCTCCTAATATAAGTATTTTGTCACAAATAGTTTAGCAGAAGATACCTAAAATATATTGAGTAAGCAATATATTCGTTACATAATTTATCAATATTAGACATAATTGTGAAATATAGGAATGTAAAATACTGAGATTAGGGTAGATTAATAAAAAAAGGGAGAGCATTACGCCCCCCCCTTTTTTTATCTTCGTACTAATAAATAAGACGTACTTAAAAATTAAGACTTATTTAACAACAAGTACGGCTCTACGATTTTGTTTCCAAGCTGATTCATCATTACCCATGACGGCTGGTCTTTCTTTTCCGTAAGAAATAGTATCAAGTCTGTTAGAGACAATTCCTTGATTTAACAAGAATTTTTGTACTGATTCAGCTCTTCTTTCGCCAAGTGCTAAGTTATACTCTCTTGTACCTCTTTCATCACAATGACCTTCAATTGTAGCTTTCATCAGATCATGTTTTTTCAACCATTCTGCTTGCTTCGACAATTGCTCTTTCGCTTCTGGGGAAAGATCTGATTTATTATAACCAAACCATACTCTATCACCAATATTTTTCTCAAAATCAGCAACGTAAGATTCCTCCATCGCTGGGGTCATTATTTCAGGTCTTGGTGTAGTATTACAGCCCGAAAGCATAAATAATGCAACAAAAGCGATCGCAGTGTTTTTTAGTATCATAATAAACTCCTTAAATTGTAAAAATTAATCGATTAATATTCGTTTAACAAGTCATTGATAAACAGCCTATTAATGTATTGTATATCACGATATTGCCAAATGTGAGCTAAAAATAGTTATAATACCCAAATCTTAATTGTCACATGTGACAAAAATGTCATATTTAACGCAAATATCCCCCAATATTCCGTAATTTACGATAATAATCCCCAAGATATAGGTTTTTTTTATTCAAGATTTATTACTGAAATTTAGTTAATAATTCTTTTATTTCTTCTTTTAATTTATGTAATCTCTCAGTTTTGCTTACTTTACTTATACCTGAAATAAAGATTTGTGTAGTATTTGCATTTCCACCACCAATTTTAGCACCAAAAAAGGTAGATATGTCTTTAGCTAAATTATTAGCAGGAAGTTTATCATTAATTTTTTTGCTCACTGCAATGGTAATAGACAGGTTTATAATCGTGGTATTTTCAAGAATCAGCTCATTTATATATATAACCACAATATTATCATCTTTATTAACTATTTGCTCTGCAGCTAAACGTAATATTTTAACATCTAAATTGCGTGCTATTTTATAAATAAACTGTATTCCTGATATATTTTCAGCTTCTCTAGCAATCTGCTCTATAGTTAAATCAAGCATTGAAACTTGCAAAGCTAATAATTGCTCTTCTAATTTTCTTTTATTCACGACTAAGTTATTTACTTTATCAATAATTTCATTCTTACTAGTTTTTAATGTCAAAGCTAATGTTTCTATGAGATTATCGTTTTGCCTGATTAATTTTAACACAAATTCACCGCACACAGCCTCTATTCTACGAACGCCAGATGCAATGGCACTTTCACTGATAATCTTGAACATCCCAATATCACCAGTTCTAGTAACGTGAGTACCACCGCACAGCTCGAGCGAGTAGGGCATGTTGCCGCCTTCTCCCATTGATACTACCCTTACTTCAGAATCATATTTTTCACCGAATAAAGCCATAGCACCAAATTCAATAGCTGCGTCAGTTGACATTAAAGTTGTGACAACTTTAAAATTATCAGTAATAATTTTATTTACTTGATCTTCTATCAAAGTAATTTGTTCTTTTGTTATTGCTGTTGTGTGGTTAATATCAAATCGTAGACGATCTTGTGCCACGAGTGAGCCTTTTTGTGTTACATGTTTACCAAGGATGTTACGTAATACTGCGTGTAATATGTGGGTTGCAGAATGGTGGATTTTTAAATTTTTACGATATTTAAGATCGATCGCAAAATCAGCTATATCTCCAACTTTAATGATTTCTCCTTCTTCCAAAATACAGATATGAGCAATTATTGAACCAAGATATTTTAAAGTATTAGTTACTCTTATTTTATTGTGAGCAGATTTTATCCATCCTATATCTCCCATTTGTCCACCAGATTCACCGTAAAAAGGTGTTTGGTTGCTAATTAAGGTAAATTTTTCTCCAATATTGACACTATCTACTAGGATATTATCTTTAATTAAAGATAATATTTTACCTTCCGCCTCATTTAGAGAATATCCCAAAAATTCAGTGCTACCAAACTCTGCTTTAATATTAAACCAAATTTCATCGGTCTTAGATTCGTTAGAGCCTATCCAAGATTTTCTTGCTCTTTCTTTCTGTTCCTGCATTTTACTGTTAAAGCCATTAATATCGATTGGAATTTCCTTGCTTTTTAGTATATCTGCTGTTAAATCCAATGGAAATCCGTACGTATCATATAATTTAAAAGCTATCTCCCCTGCAAGCTCAGAATTTTTATCAAGGTTTTTTGTTTCATCATCAAGCAATTTAAGCCCACGCTCAAGGGTTGCTTTAAAACGTAGTTCCTCTTGTTCTAAGATATTACTGATAAAATCTTCAGCTCTCTTGAGTTCAGGATACGCAGTACCCATGAGTTCTACTAGTTTAGGAACTAACTTATACATTAAAGGCTTGTTGCTACCAAGTATATGAGCATGTCTCATACTTCTACGCATAATACGTCTAAGGACGTAACCTCTTCCTTCATTTGACGGCATTATACCGTCGCTAATTAGAAAAGCACAAGATCGCAGATGATCAGCAATCACTCGGAAGGAAAATTTGCTCGAACTGACATCCTTAACTTTAACAATATTTTCTATATAAGAAATTATTTCCTTAAACAAATCTATATCATAATTATCATGGACATTTTGCATTGCAGCACTAATACGTTCTAACCCCATTCCAGTATCAATAGATTTTTTGGGTAACTCAACTCGAATAGTAGCATTTATCTGCTCAAATTGCATAAAAACCATATTCCAAATTTCAATGAAGCGATCTCCATCCTGATTTGCAGTCCCTGGCAACCCCCCTTCGATCTTATCTCCATGATCATAAAATATTTCTGAACATGGACCACAAGGACCTGTGTCTCCCATTGACCAAAAATTATCATTGGTATTAATTTTAATAATTCGATCATCAGACAAATTAGCAATTTTTTTCCAATATGAAGTAGCTTCATCATCAGTATGATAAACAGTTACGTATAATTTTTTTTTATCTATGCCAAATTCCTTGGTTAAAAGATTCCAAGCATGATATATTGCTTCTTCTTTAAAGTAATCTCCAAAGGAAAAATTACCTAACATTTCAAAAAATGTATGATGCCTTGCAGTATAGCCAACATTTTCAAGATCATTATGTTTACCACCAGCACGAATACATTTTTGGCTAGTAGTTGCTCTTTGGTAGCTCCTATTTTCTTGACCAGTAAAAACATTTTTAAACTGTACCATTCCCGAATTAACAAACATTAAGCTAGGATCATTGTGCGGAATTAGTGAGCTAGCTGGAACGTAGGTATGATTATGATCAACAAAGTAGTTTATAAATTTACTTCTAATTGCTTCAGTGGTAGTTTTAGTCATATATGGCTCTCCTTTGAAAAATATTGCACTTGAGAAACGATAAGTATAAACATCGTTTATACTTAAAAAGTTTTAACTAGTATAGTAAAAACCTTTTAGGTATAATGTAGCAGTTTAATATAATAGATAAACAAAATTAATTATAATATATGATGAACAAAATCGACTATAATGTATGATAAATATATTTAATTTACCTAAAATACCATATTTTATGAAAATGCGAAGCAAGTTTGCACTTCACTTTGTGCATAAGAAAAATATTATCATTCTAATTGGAGATAATGGTAGTTTTCTTTGTGCTTGCACACATAATCAAGTTATGGAAACCTTGTTTATACCGTACCAAATTCGTGAGAATTTAGAATTATACAAAGAATTTTTTAGTAAATTTAAAAATTATTCTGTTTTTTTATTACTTAATGGCTCTGAATGTATTATACACCATGAAGTAATGACAACATTACTATCAATAATAAAAAACAATCATATTGAAAAATTTATAGAAGATGATTTTGCAGAAGATGATATAATTAGCTACGCTGTATATAAAATAAATGCCTCACCTAGCGGTGAAACATGGGATACTTTGATAGCCTCTACTCATTACACTCCTTATTTAAGTAAATTACTTGAAAATATTCTTGTTAGTAAAAATCACCATCTCGGAGGAATTTATTTTTTATCTTTAGAATTTAAAACTATTATTGATAAAATTTTAAAAAATACCTTAAATACTAAATTTAATAACTATTTACAAATTTTTGTATGTATTTTAAATAGTGGCGGAATTAAACTGGTGGTAAAACATCAAGGTAATATCATTTCAGCTCAAACATTTGAGTATCCAAGTGATAAATCAGACTTGTATATCCAAGGTGTCATTGAACAAGAAATAGAAAATTGTTTAATATCTTCCAAAGCCTATATAGACGACTTAGCCTTAGATGTTTGTCTTATTTTTATAGTGAACCATAACTTAAAATTACTGTTGCAATCTTCTGATTTTGGTGCAAAGCATACTATACATACTATAATATACGAGGATAGTGATGTAGCTTTAAATGGTCAAGAAATAGGTGGAAATTACCAGTCTAGTCAATTTGCCGATGAATTGATTGTTAAATTATTTAATGAACAAAAAAGTTTTCCTGCATCTAATAAGTTCTTAAAGTGCATATCCAAGCTCAATATTATTAATCGCTGGTCTTTTAAATTATTAATTACGATAATAATGTTATTAATATCTGCAACCTCAATTATAAAAATTAAAACTTTACTAAATTATCAAAAAGTAACATCTTTAAATGATAAATATTTTACCATTGAAGAAGATTATAATAAGCTAAAACAAAAATACGCCTATATTCCAAATCTAACTAATTTAGCTAATTTATATGTTTTTGAATCATTATTACAAATTCCAGTGCCAACACCGTTTGAGTTATTAGAAAAATTTTTGATAAGTTCATCGTCTAATATTTATATAGAAGAAGTTAAGTGGTATTTGTTAGATCAGGATAATGCACTATTGTCGGCTAATCAGAATATGCAAAGTGAAATATTACTAAAATTTATTACCTATAATATGTCGGTTGAAGATTCTATCAAACTTCTTGAGCAACAAATAATAAATTATAATACAGAGTTTAAAGATATGATTGTCCAATTAACAATATTAAATGCTCAAGTGGTAAATTTATCGGACAGAGTTGTGATACCAGCAATTATTGTTATTACTAAACAAAAAGGATAAAATATGCTCAAGAATTTTATTATTCATCTAAAGAACATTATCTTTTTCAAAAGTATTGTGTGTTTAGTATCGATCTTTTCACTCTGTGGGTTATTACAAAATGTTAATGAAGATTATGTAGATTCGGTTAACAAGAATAAGATAAGCGAAAAATTCTTGACTAAGGAAACGTTAAATATTTACTCTGTAATAAATTCAAAAAATAAATTACTCGATATTTATGCAAAATATTTCACTCTATTATCTGTTTCTACTAGACAAAGTTGCTTAGAAAGAGCAGAATTAATAGAGAGGATTGCTAGTTTATCAGTAAAATATGGTTTACATGAGCCTATTGATACATCTATTAAACAAGAATTCTCAAATAAAGTCGCATCAAAAATGGAGATAGGAAATAATGTTGTAAGGCTTAGGAATTATGATGTGAAAATAAGATTTGCTAGTAAAGATTTTGCAACTTTTCTAGCAATTATTAAAGAGATTTACTCTTATATGCCCAAAAATACTATTATACTATCTGTAGAGGTTATGCAGGAAGAAGTTTTATATCCTAAAATGATTTATAAATTATCACATTCACAAAAACCAAATTTGATATTTACAAAACTTAATATGCGAATAAGAGAAATCACAGCAAATAGATAGAATGAAAGTATGGATAGTTTAAATAAGATAAATATTTTAATTTTTCAAAAGAAAATAAGTGAAGAATTATGTAATAATTTAACTAAGCAAGTATGTGTATCTACAGGCAATATATTAGCTATTGATTATGAGATTAGACTTGAATCAACACCGAAAATTGAGATATATGTAAATAATTGTATTACTAAACTAAAAGCATTTTTGGGGCAGAAAGTTATAACAGATGATAGTTTTTCAACAGTTTTAATGTTATTTGCAGTAGCTATCACTTCTGAAACAGTAAATTATCAAGACAAGAATAATATTATTAATAAATCAGAAGATATAATAATTGACACATTAATAAATACAAATTTTGCTGGTGCAAACCTAGAAGAAAAAGGGGGAGTGAAATTGGTGCTAAAAGATTTATTATCCTCAGATGGTAGCTATGACGTAATGAATTTTATACAAGCTGAACCCAAAATATTTAGTGCTATGGTTATACATTACTTAAAGCAATATAAAAATTCACAAGAAATGATTAATAATATAAGATTAGAGATTGATAAAATAGTAAAGACTACGACGGAGCATAATAAAAAATTAGAAATATTTAAGCAAGCAACCAGCAAAATTACTGCTGCAATTTGTGCTATCGCAGTTGGTGCTATAACTGTTGTTACAGCTGGTGCAGCATTTGCCTTAATTGTGGTACCAGCTGCCATTATTGCAGTAGAATATGCTCCAAAAATAGGTGAAAAAATTGGAGAAATAATTTTAAGTGCTGATAAGAATGTGACAAAGCAAGAAAACAATATTGTAGTTTTAAAAACTAATATACAAAAAAATATCAATAAATTTTCTTCCCTGCAACCACTAATTCAGCAAGAGCTAGAAAAAAACAATATACTAGATATTAAACATGAGATTGCAGATTTACAAACTCAACAATTGAATCTGATAAAAGATGGAATCAAAGGACATACATTAAAGCATAGTACATTTAACAATAATGTAGTACAAAATTCAAAATCTCAAGGAAAAGTGAATCAGAGAATTTGAGGAAATATTTATGGTAGATGCGAATACATTAAGATAGAGACAAAACGTAACTACCAAACATCACAAAATCATCCTGCAATAGATAAAAATATCAATTAGGTAATGCAACTATAATAGACTCATGCTCTGCCGTCTCTACACGTCGTCGAAAACCATTATGTTATCTAAAATACGGCTTAATTCTTCTGGTGCAGAAAAAAATGGTGAATGATCAGTGTTGATAGATTGTATATTATCGCACATTATATTCATTCTTCTTCGATCCTCTATATGTATTGCCATGTCCTGTAAACACTCAATATAAGTTTTGGGAATTCTATCAAAATTTTCACCTAAGGATACTCGGAATGTAAATGGTAATAATGGTTGATTGTGTAGAAATTTTGAGGCAAATTTTATATCTTCTGCTGTGCAATTATTATAAAAAAGCTCCGCACAATGTTGAATATCTAAATTGATGGAATAATTCTTTTCATCTATTTTAACTTTAAGAGCGACGCTAGGGAATTGAGACTTTTGCTCTTCTTCTAACAAAGAACCATTCTTAGATGGTATAAAAGCACTTATTTATAGAAGGTTAGATATTTTATTCGTTAAATTTTCACCGACTTGGCTAATAACTATTCCAGCCATACTATGACCTACTAAAATCACCTTTCCTTCAATATTTTTCTCAATATGTATTTAAGGTAATATCCTTAAAATTGAGCTTATTATTATAAGAGTGTCCAGGTAGATCGCATTTATATATTTTGTTATAAATATTTTTTTCTAGGCTTGGTATAAGATACTTATCAAAACACCAACTACCATGCCAGCCACCATGAATCAAAAGATAGTTTTTTGTTAATCTTTTCATAATTTACCTATAATTCAGTTTGATCTAAATACAAATTATCAATTATATTACCAGAAAATTTAATACCTTCATAATAAAAAACATGCTCAGTAAATTCTACATTATTGCCAGCTTTAATAATGTTTCCATCTTGTAAATTAGGAATATTGTTCCCTAATTCTGTAGAAATTATTTTTATCGTTTTGGATTGCTTGATACTCAATCGTTACATCATTTTTATATGATGTTTCCCAGTCCTTATACGATACTTCTAAAGCTATAAAATTACAAAGCTGGAGGGTGATATCTTCTTTACGATAATGATGCTTTAAAAAATCTTGTAACTTACGATAAAGTAGGTAAGACAATTTCAATGGTTCATTAAAAACAGTATAATGTGTTTGTATCTATCTTAATCAGTATGTGCAACTGCTTTGTCTCTGTATGTTTTCATTATTTTTACCCATTCTGTTATCCTTTCTTTTATCTTTTTGAACTCATTGGGATCGAATATATCCTTTTCTATCTTTATTGTTCCTACTTTTATGTAGTCTGTATACTCCTAATTATCATTACTAAAAACTTTACACCATTCAAGCACGGCTATATTATATGCATTAGCTTGGTTTGCACCAAAAAAGTATCTAAAAGTTACATCGTGTACTCCCTCCAAAGCACTAGATAGAGCCATATTTCTAACTGTCATTTGTAATGAAGACATAATATCTTGTACTTTCTTATTTTTACTCTTTAGCTCTTCGCTCGGTCTAGGGTTTTGCTCTAGCTCTTTGCTTATTTTTAAATCTGTCATTCAATTACTCAGTTTTGTCTATTTGCTGATCTATAACATTTATCAGTATCTTTGTTAATACTCAATATACTTAGCGGTAGATAGTAAGATTTATCCTTAATGATTTTTTACTGCCATAATAGTAGCTAAACTAATCATGGCTATATACAGACCTATAGGGAATAAAGAGTCAGTAAAATACCAAAGACTGGTGCATATTAGGGGTACAAGTCGCCCCAATAGCGAAGTACCCAAAGCGTTGGCAATGCTAGTCAATAAGTATTTATCATCTGAGCCAGCAAATAAGTTATTAAACCAAAGATTTAAAGGGCATAAAAAAATTACTCCTAATATAACGATCCATAGTCTAAGGAAATGTATGTAGAGTAGTGATGCACCGTCCATATATAGCCATAATGGTATAATGCTAATAAATAATATTTGTGCAGCCTTAGTCATTATGCTGGCAGGATTATATTTTTTAATTAAATATCCGATGATTGGAATCATTATTGCATCAATAATTAATAAAATTGTATTAAAAGCCATCATTGACCCTAAAGATATAGAAGTCACCATTGGAACAAGACTATTCATTAATATAAAAGGTAAAGTATATGTCATATATGAAAAGCCTATCACTATCGAACCACGAAAAATTTTCAACTTATTATCATTTATCAAATTAACTGAATTGATTAGCTTAGTAGGTAGTTTCAATGGTTTAGTCATTTCTTGTTGGAATATCGTAGAATAACGCCTAAGGTAAAGTCCTATAATTCCAATACTACCTCCGAATATGAAACATAAACGCCAATATTCTTGGTGATTAGAATTAGTTAGGATTGCACTGACAAAGGAGGCGATAATTATCCCTAACATTGTGGATAATTGATATAAATAGGACGATTTCAATGCTTGAGTTTGGATTTTATTATCCAAAATGTATAATTTTGCAATAGCACTCTCTCCTTCGGCAAACATATTCTGAATCATTAACACAATAATTAACATAAGTGGTGAGAGCCATCCTACCATCGAATGAGTGGGTAGGCATCCTATGAACATAGTGGTGATTGCGACCCCTATTAAAGAGTAGGATAAGGCGATATTTGCTCCATAATTTTTTGCGATTACACTAAAAATCATAGCACCAATAGGCCGGGCTATTATGGAAGTTGCTAATGTACTATAAGTTAATATTAAGCTAATTATGGGATCATTATTAGGAAAAAATATATTTGATAAGATTGGAGCAATAAAACTATAAAGAGCTGTGTCAAAATGATCTAGCCCATTTCCTATTAAAATTGACAAATCTTTTTTTTGCATAGGATTGATGTGGATTTTTATTCGGTTAATCTAATGAAAACTACTATTTTTGATATATTAATCAGAATTATATATTGTTTTATTATAACGTATAATATATAGCTAAATAGTTATAGTCCATATAAATAAAAAATTAATTAGGTTAGATTGAATTTGCAAAAATTACTTAACGATTTTAAGAATAACCTCCTAGATATTACTAATTTATGCTTTGACTCTAGAAAAGCTAAGGTAGGGGATGTATTTTTTGCCGTCAAAGGAGTGGATTTTGATGGTAATGAATTTATTAGTGACGTGATAAATAAAGGGGTTAAAAATATAGTCACTGACGATATGGCAAGTTTAAAAAACCCTCATATTGCCCTAGTTGGTGTTACCATAACCATTGTGCCTAATGTTAGAGTAGTGATAGGCCAAATAGCGGATATTTTATACCCACGATTACCACAACATATTGTAGCAGCTACTGGTACTAACGGTAAGAGTTCGGTAGTATCTTATTGTAGACAATTATTTTCATTACTAGGCGTACGTGCTTGTTCTGTTGGCACTATTGGTATGGAATATTCCAATGATATAGATTTATCTATCGTGGAAAAAATTGTTGCAGAATCTAGCTCTTTAACTACGCCAAATGCTATAAATTTTAGACATATTTTACATAATCTTGCCAAGAATAATATTCATTACCTAGCTTTTGAAGCTTCTAGTCAAGGGCTTGACCAAGAAAGATTATATTTAGTGAAGGTTAATGTTGCCTGTTTTACTAGTTTTAGTCAAGATCATCTCGATTATCATAAAAACGAAGAACATTATCTTTTATCAAAGCTAAAATTATTCACTGATAATTTATTACCAACAGGAATTGCTATCTTAAATTCTGAGATGATTCAATTAGACTATATCAAAAATTATTTACAAGAACGTGGAATAAAATTTTTGACTGTTGGAATTAATGGAGATCTAGAAATTATAGAGACCAAGCAATCTATATCTGGGCAAGATGTCACCTTTGTTTATCAGGGTCAAAGATATAATTTTACTACTGATATAATCGGAAGTTTTCAAGCTAGTAACTTGCTAATTGCCACTATGTTAGTCCATGTATCTGGATTTTCTTTTGAAGATATTATATCAAAATTACCTAAAGTTAAATCAGTAAAGGGTAGAATGGAAAGAGTAAGTAATAATGACCATCCTTATCATATATTTGTTGATTACGCTCATACTCCAGAGGCGTTAGAAAGAACTCTAGTAGAACTGAAAAAAATTACGCCTAATAATGCTAAGTTAAAAGTAATTTTTGGTTGTGGAGGGAATAGAGATGAGACAAAAAGACCAATAATGGGACAAATTGCTATAACAATAGCCGATGAAGTTATTATTACTGATGATAACCCAAGAAATGAACAGCCAAGTACCATAAGACGACAAATAATTCAAGGAATGGTTGGTAGCAAGCACAAGATGATAGAGATCGAGAATAGGGAAGTGGCAATTATGGAAGCCATCACTAATCTGAAAAAAGGTGATGTATTATTAATTGCTGGTAAAGGTCACGAAAATTACCAAATAATAGGTGAGCAAAAACTGCCATTTAGCGATGGAGAAATAGCTAAAAAATTTCTTCACTGTTAAAAATAAATTGATAACTCATTAATAACTAATATATTAAGCATCTAATTAATAATTTTAAAATTTTGGTTTTATACAATGATTTGGTCGTCATTAGACCTAGTGGAAGCATTAAAAGTAGAAGTACATCCCAGCATCCATGGTGAAAAAATTCAATTTAACTCTAATTCAATTGGAGTTGGAGATATATTCATTGCCCTTAAGGGTAGTGGCGATGCTGACGGTCATAATTATGCTATACACGCTTTGGAGTGCGGAGCAAAGGCGGTAATTATTAGTCGCCCAGTAATAGGGTTGCCATGTGATAAAATCATTATGGTTTCAGATACATTAATTGCTTTGTACCAAATGGCGGAGTATAAACGCCAAAAATCTAAAGCAAAATTTATTTGTGTTACAGGTAGTAGTGGTAAAACTAGCACTAAGGAAATACTAAAAACTATGTTAAGTTGTTATGGTTCTACTTTTGCGAGTAGGGGGAATTTTAACAATTATTTAGGCGTACCCATAAACCTTGCCTCTATGCCAGATAATGTAGATTATGCTATTTTAGAAATAGGTATGAGTACTGCAGGGGAAATATCTCCACTAACCAAAATGGTTAAACCTGATATATCACTAATTACCACAATATCCGCAGCACATCTTGAAAATTTTGAATCTATGCAAGGTATTGTTGATGCTAAATGTGAGATATTTGCTGGAATGTCAAAAGATGGTATAGCAATTATCAACATAGATAATCAGTACTATAACCAAGTGTTACAAAATCTTGAGAAATTATCAATTAACAAAATATTTACTTTTGGTAAATCACCAATTGCTAGTTTACAGCTAGAATCATATAAGCAGATTGAAGATAATGTAGATTTACGATATTCTTTGTTGACTGGAGCTGATACTGAAGGATTAAATCGTAAGAGCATCAATGTACAAATACCATTAATCCCACAACATATAGCTATGAATTATGCTACCGCTCTACAAGTATTGGTGGCACTTGACCTAGATATTAATTCTGTGATTGATCATCTAGGTAAAATACCATTAATGCGAGGGCGAGGTGAAATTGTCAATGTTAAATATAATGGATGTGAACATCAAATTATTTGCGATTATTATAATGCTAATCCAGAATCAGTCAAAGCCTCCTTGACATATCTGAAACAGCTCAAGGCTAATAAAAAATTAATAATACTTGGTGACATGTTGGAATTAGGTAAAAATTCGATTAAACTGCATCAAGATTTAATACCAATAATTGTTGATTCTAAGGCTACAAGAATTTTTTTAATTGGTGATAATACTAAATATATTTACCAATTATTACCAAAATCGATAGAAAAATTACATTTTAATAATGTTGATTTATTAATACAAGACTTAAATGAATTATTAAATGAGAATGAAATGATACTAATAAAAGGATCTAGAAGTATTAGGCTTGACAGGATTATGGAATCTTTTGAAGTCATACAAGAGATTACACAATGATATATAATTTCCTTGCACCCTATATACATACGTCACACATCGCCAATCTATTTCATTATATTACTTTTCGCATCGGCGTTGCTATGCTATTTAGCTTAATTATTTGTTTTTTGATAGGACCATATCTTATTAAATGGTTACATAATTTACAAAAATACGGACAACCAATCCGTACTGATGGACCAAAAACTCACAAAATAAAAGCTGGCACCCCTACTATGGGAGGGATAATGATTATTTTTTCAGTTTGCTTATCTACTTTGTTATTTTCTGATCTTACCAATAAATATATCTGGATAGTATTATTTGTATTTATTAGTCTTGGCGTGCTGGGATTTATTGACGATTATATTAAAGTGGTAAAAAATCATCATAAAGGTGTTAGTGCTAAGAAAAAATTATTATTTCAATTTACTGTCTGCATGATGGCTTGTCTATTGCTGAGGGATAATGATAATCTATATAATAGTATACTAATTTTTCCATTTTTTAAAAATTTATTGGTTGATTTAGGATGGTTTTATATACCATTTGCTATGTTTGTTATAGTTGGTGCTTCAAATGCAGTGAATTTGACTGATGGTCTTGATGGTTTGGCTATAGTGCCAATAGCTATTAGTGCTGCTTCATTTACATTAATTATTTATTTAGTAGGTAATAGTTTCTATGCAAATTATTTGCAAATTATTTATGTACCGAATATTTCTGAATTAACTATTTTTTGTGCTTCGATTATCGGTGCGAGTATAGGGTTTTTATGGTTTAATTCCCAACCAGCGGAAATTTTTATGGGTGATACAGGGAGTTTAAGCCTTGGTGGGGCTTTAGGAATAGTGAGTGTGATTACTAAACATGAAATAGTATTAGCTATTATAGGTGGGTTATTCGTCCTTGAGGCTTTATCAGTCATTATTCAAGTATATTATTTTAAATTTAGTGGTGGGAAAAGAATTTTTAGAATGGCCCCTCTTCATCATCATTTTGAACAGCTAGGTTGGTCTGAATCAAAAGTAGTTATACGTTTTTGGATTATGGCTATAATTTTTGCTTTAATAGGTTTATCATCATTAAAATTGAGATAATATTATGCTCTTAGTAACTGTTGTTCTGATGGATATATTAGTAGGGATGGAATTTGATCTCTTTGTCCCCAGTTTTTCTGAGTTACAAAGTCAGTTTAACCTATCGCCATTTTGGGTTGAAGCCTTATTATCAATCAATTTTATAGGATTTTGTCCAAGCCTATTCATCGTTGGAAGGTTAGCCGATAGATATGGTCGCAAGCCAATCATATTGCTAGGAATTATGATTTGTATCATAGGTACTAGCTTTTGTTTGTGGGCATCATCTTATCAATTTCTTTTGGTGGGGCGTTTTCTGCAAGGAGTAGGAGTGGCCTCCACTATGATCTTAAGCTTTCTAATAATTGCCGATAATTATACCGTTAAAAAGCAACAATACCTCATGGCGATACTAAATGGATCTATGAATATATGTGCTGGTCTTGCTCCAGTTCTTGGGAGTTATATAACCCTATATTTCCACTGGCAAGGTAATTTTAGGGTGCTTTTACTTTTAGCTTTCATAATATTAGCAATGACGATGCTTTTTATTCCTAATCGTACACCTTCTGAACAGACAGATACTGTATCACTTGGCGTATATAGCTCTATATTCCGATCAAAACCCCTAACGCTATTGATCTTGCATTTGATCTGTTTACTTATTCCTTATTGGGTCTTTGTTGGAATGACACCTCTATTATATATGGGGGATTTAGGAGTAAGTCTCTCTCAATTTGGTTATTATCAAGGGTCAATGGCTCTAATATTTGCATTTGGTAGCATTGGTTATGGTTTAATTATTAACAACTGTGACCACAAAAAGATGTTACAAATCTCAAACCTAATTTTGATCATTAGCTTTGTGATGATTATTTTTCTCTCTTCCTTAGATAGTAGAAACCCACTATTTATTACCCTAGCATTTATTCTCTTTTGTATTGGTCAAATTGTTCCGACAACAATACTTTATCCATTATGCCTGAACTTTATGCCACAAGCAAAGGGTAGGGTATCAGCAACTATTATAGGGTTACGTTTTATTTTTTCTGGACTTAGTCTGCAACTCGGAGGTTATTATTACGTAGGATCGTTTCAAAATATTGGGATTATTACCGCCTTCTTCACTCTCTCTGCAATCATTACCCTGTTTCTTGTACTAAAAGATCGAGATCTTAAGGCAATTATCTGAAAAAAATCATATTTTACCAAGATTTACGCCGAAGCTATATTATTTTTTAATTTTTGAAAATCTTCACCAGCATGATATGATGAACGAGTTAAGGGACTGGCAGAAACCATAGAAAAGCCTTTGACCCTAGCGATTCTCTCAAAATATTCAAATTCCTTAGGCGAGACGTACCGATCAATTGGTGCATGATTTTTAGTAGGTTGCAAATATTGACCTATAGTTAAAAAATCTACCTTAGCTACTCTTAAATCATCCATAACTTGGATAATTTCATCATTTTCCTCGCCAAGCCCCACCATAATACCTGATTTGGTAAAAATATTAGGGTCTAATTTTTTGACATTATGCAATAAATTTAGGGAGTTATAATAGCGAGCCCCTGGCCTGATGGTTTTGTATAAAGATGGTACTGTCTCGACATTATGATTATAAACGTCAGGTTTTGCCTCTACGATTATTTCAGCTGCTCCATCCTTTTTAAGAAAATCTGGGGTGAGAACTTCAATTGTGGTACTCGGAGAAACAGCCCTTATTGACCTGATGCAATTAGCAAAATGTTCAGCCCCACCATCAGTTAAGTCATCTCTGTCAACTGAAGTAATGACGACATGTTCAAGCCCCAGCTTCATCACTGCTTGTGCCAGCCTTTCTGGTTCGTGTGGATCTAATAAATCTGGTTGCCCAGTCTTAACATTACAAAAACGACAAGCACGAGTACAGACTGAACCCAAAATCATCACCGTGGCGTGTTTCTTCGACCAACATTCACCTATATTAGGACAAGCCGCTTCTTGACAGACTGTATTTAACTTTAAATCCTCAATCAGATTTTTGGTATGATGATATTGAGGTGAATTCGGTGCTTTGACCCTTATCCAGTCTGGTCTTGCTAATTTATTTTGTTCTGTTTTAGTTATGTTTGACATATCTTTTACTTTTTTAAAGTTTTCTGATGGAATCTAAAGTTGTTTCTAGGATCATACTAGCGGCGATTGAATCGTCCCTATTATTACGTTCTCTTCTTTTAACGCCTAATGATTTAAGTAAGCTATTTGCCGCCATAGAAGTAAGTCTCTCGTCTTGTAAGTATATAGGAAGAGTGGTAAATGTGCTAAGTTTTTCACTAAATTTTATTACAATTGCCGTTTGAGCGGTTTCTTGCCCATTCATGCTAATAGGCAAGCCAACAACTATGCCACATGCACCATAGATATAAATTAAAGCTAGTATTTCTTTGATTCTATATTCTTCTCTAGCTTCAACGATAATTTTTATCGGCATAGCAATGGTTCGTTCTGGATTTGAGATAGCAATACCTGTTTTTTTTGATCCAAAATCAATTGCAATAATTGGTTTTTTGCTATAATCTGCACATTCTAAATTATTTGAATGTAACTGTAAAAGTTGAAAAAATTCTTGTAATGTTGGAATAATCATGACTAGCTAAATTAAAATTATAAAAATCCGTTATTTTGCATGTTAAAATTAATAAAAAAACATTTAGATAGTAAGTTAATAAAACTATCTTTAGCTCTCTCTTTAATTTATTTATTACTGTTTAATTCAGTAATCTTTATCCACAAATTTAGGTATTATAACGTAACATTTGTTAAAGCGATATTAGAATTAAGTAAGGATTTTATTTATGTTTACTTTTCCTGTTTTATTATTTTCTTTGGCTTAACTATTCAAAGGTTAGTTTTTATAATAGGAACAATATTTTTGTTTATAACAGGTTCTATTGCTAGCTATTATTTATATCTCTTTAAAATCTCTCCATCGCAGCAGATGATTACTAGTTTCTTTGCTACTAATTTTAGTGAAGTATACGAAATAACCAGCCTCAAACTAATTATTTGGATAATCTTTAGTCTGTCTATTGCTATTTATACAATGAAACATTTTTCAGTCTTAGATAGTAAATTATTCATCACAAAATTAATATCAGCAATTTGCTTATTCATTGCCATTAATAATGTATTATCACCACAGTTCAAAATGTTACAAGGTTATTTTCCTATTCAATATTTACATAATACATATTTATTTCTTTCTAAAGATAATAAGAAAAATAACAAGAAAAGTAACAAAAAAACTCCAGTGCGTGAGGATGTTAATAAGAAATTTTCTTTCATTTCTAATGCTGATTCAGATGTTATAGCGGTCTTAGTGATAGGGGAATCGGCACGATTTGATCATTTTGGTATAAATAATTACGATAGAGACACTACTCCGCACCTAAGTACTGTTAAAAATCTTTTTGCTTTTAAAGCCCAATCTTCTTCGAATCATACTATTATATCTGTTCCATCACTCTTGTCTCGTTATCCCGCTAGTGAGTTGGATGAAAGCTTAGAAGAAACTAGTTTCTTATCAATTTTTACCACACTAGGTTTCAATACTAGCTGGATCGGTACTCAAACTTTGATAGGCTATTTAAAAACTAAAGCACAAACTACAATTTATGATGAAGTGAATTTTGTTCTGCTGCCTGGCGGCTCGCTCTTGCTAAAAATGGGTGATTATGATGAAAAAATGCTACCTTATATTGAAAATATATTAAGTCGTCCCAGTAAGCAATTATTGGTTCTACATACTTTAGGTAGTCATTGGGATTATTCCGCTAGACATCCGAAAGAATTTCAGAAATTCTTACCTTCCTGTAGTGTGACTGCTCATCAAGATCAAACAGATTGCGATCAAGAAGGCTTGATTAATAAGTATGATAATTCTATTTTATATACAGATTTTTTTTTATATAATGTGATTAGCCTTCTAAAAGATAAAAATTCTTTTTTAATATATGTATCGGATCATGCTGAATCTTTAGGAGAAGATGGTTATTACGGTCATGGTGGTCCGATGATTAAGGAGCAAACTACTGTACCATTTATAGTATGGGTATCAGATGAGTTCAAAGCAAAACATCCTGAATTGGTCAACTCTATCGCCAGCCATGTAGGCAATGAAATTAGCCATGATTATGTATTTCACTCAATGCTTGATTGTGCTGGAATTAATTCCAAGGCTATTGACCATAATTTAAGCTTATGTAGTCAGAAAGCACCAATAATAGGTTTACAATAATCTATTGTTGCTTAAATTAAATTTTTAACCTATTCTATTATGCTAAGTTTTAGTTATAATACTTGGAACATATTAGTATAAAATGGAGATAAATTATGATATTTTGCAAAAAATCTAACCAAAAATCCTATCCTTTTATCTTACCACCATTACCATTTGGAAAAAATGATTTTGTTCCATATTTTTCTTCAGAAACTTTCGATTATCATTATGAAAAGCATCACCAAACTTATTTAACTAATTTAAATAATTTATTACAAAATTATCCTGAATTGCAGGGAAAAAATTTAGAGGAATTAATAATTGCCTCTAATCTAAATCCTGAGATACTTAATATATTTAATAATGCAGCACAAGTATGGAACCATAGTTTCTTTTGGCATTCCATTAGTCCGCAAGGTGGTGGCAAACCTACTGGTCGCATCTTAGAACAAATAAATAAAGATTTTGATAGCTATGATAAATTTGTTGCTGAATTTAAACAAGCCGCAATGCGCCAGTTTGGTAGTGGTTGGGTATGGCTAACTTTTAGTAATGACAAATTACAGATAGTCAAGACTAGCAATGCTGATACTCCTATTACTAAATCTATCAAACCTTTGATAGGGTTTGATGTTTGGGAACATGCTTATTATATTGATTACCGCAATAAGCGACTAGATTATGTGACCATTTTCATAGAACATATGATTAATTGGCAGTTTGCACAGGAGAATATGATATAAGATTGCTATAATACGACTAATTATCTGTAAATAACAAAGCTTTTGTCTTGACAAATACTTAGGGTGAGATATTATCGCAATAGTATCTGTGAAGATGTAAAAATTTAATTGAGATTGTTGCGATTATGTCAAAAGCCAAAACCGCTTCTAAAAATAACCCTACGTCTAGGGAACAGGCGAAAGAATATTTTAACAACGGACAAAAAATTAAACCTGTCAAACTTATATCTAATAGTTCTACTTTTTTGGCAGCAGAATATGAAAGTTCAGGAGATTTAGTTCTAGGTTCTGATGGCAAGGCGTTGCCTTGGGATAGAGCAAAAGATTAGTCTTATTTTAGTTAAAGTTACTATAAATCATTATAGTTTTTTAACTACCGCCTTTATATATCTTTTGGGGATGTAGCTCAGGGGTAGAGCATCTGCTTTGCACGCAGAGGGTCGGGGGTTCGATTCCCTTCGTCTCCACCAAAATTTAATATATTACTCTTTTTAATTGTACCAATCATGTACTCTAATCATCGTTAGTTATCATAGTTAAATTGACTTATATTATTGATTTATCACAAGTCGCATCATTATTTTCCCTTACTTACCTTAATTACCAATATTTAACATATTTACAGGTGCTATATATAGCCTAACTATTGCCTATAATACTTGCAAATATGTTGCTATGAAGGTATAATAATCTTGCTTGATTGGTTTTAAGCAAAATTCGCACATAAGAGGTAATAATCTGTGTCAATAGATTATTATAGTTCGTTAGTCCATTTTATGGTCAAACTCTTACGGAGGAATATCCCTCGCAATAGCAAGGGGTATATTAACTAACATTTTAAAGAGATTTATAATCTATGCCTAAACTAAATACTATCGAAATTAGCACTTTACTTGATGCAGGAGTGCATTTTGGTCACAAAGCTTCCCGTTGGAATCCTAAGATGGCACCTTATATTTATGGTGTCAGGGACGATGTTCATGTAATTGATTTACAACAAACTGCAGTATTAATGCAGAGAGCGTTAAACGTAATTTACGAAACTGTAAAGAAAAATGGTAAAATATTGTTTGTTAGCACCAAAATTCAAGCTAGCGATATAGTTGCGGAATGTGCAGAAAAGTGCGGACAATACTATGTGAACCACAGATGGCTAGGTGGTATGTTGACCAACTGGGGAACAATTTCTGGCTCAATAAAAAAGCTTGATGCTCTTGAGAAAATTTTGGACAATGAAGAGGAATGTTCTGGATATACTAAGAAAGAATTATTAGAAATGACGCGCAAAAAGGACAAGCTTCTTAGGTCTTTAGGTGGTATTAGAAATATTGGAACAAAACCGAATTTGATTATCGTTATTGATACTAATAAAGAACATTTAGCAATTGAAGAAGCGGTGAAACTTGGCATTCCAATAGTCGCAATTGTTGATACTAACTGCGACCCAGATAAGATAAATTATCCTATTCCTGGTAATGATGATGCAATAAGATCTATTAAACTATACTGTAATCTGTTTGCAGATGCTGTTCTTGCTGGCATACAGGAAGCACTAGAAGCCTCTGGTGTTGATTTGGGAAGCCTAGCTATTAATGAAGAAAAAGGCGGAGGCATAAGCGGTATTGCTAAATTCAAATCAACTAAGAAATTTTCTAAAAATGCTGACATGAGTGCCGAAAAAGTAACAGGGTTTGAAGATGCTTTAAAGCATGCAGAAAATGTACAAGAAAATTAATAAAATAATTATTGATAATAAAATGAATTTAAGGAGAATAGAATGATAAGTGCTACACTTGTAAAACAATTAAGAGAAAAGACTGGTGCAGGAATGATGGACTGCAAGAAAGCATTGGTAGAAACAGGAGGCGAATTTGAAGATTCTATCGATTGGTTAAGGAAAAAAGGTCTATCTGCTGCGGCAAAAAAAGCCGATAGAATTGCTACAGAAGGTCTAACTGCAGTGAAAATTAAAGATATAATAGGTGTAGTTATAGAAGTTAATTCAGAAACAGATTTTGTTGCAAGAAATGAACAGTTTCAACAATTAGTGAATAATATTGCAGAATTAGCTTTAGAGGAAAGTGATTTGCAGAAGCTAAAATTAATGAAAATGCCAACAGGTAAATCGGTTGAAGAAGAGATATTAGACAGTATTGCTATAATAGGTGAAAATTTATCGTTGCGTCGTGTTGCTACTATAAAAGTATCAGATGGTGTGGTTGCGTCATATGTACATAACCATGTCGCTAAGGATCTTGGTAAAATCTCTGTCATAGTTGGTTTGGAATCATCTGCTAAAGATAAAGACAAACTCTTAGAATTAGGGAAAAAAATTGCCGTGCATATAGCAGCAAATAATCCTTACAGTCTTGATGCGTTAAGCTTAGATCCAAAATTGCTCGAGAGGGAAAGAAATATTTTTGCTGAACAGTCAAAAGCGACTGGTAAGCCTAGCAATATAGTTGAGCAAATGATTGAAGGCAGAGTTCGTAAATTTCTTGCTGAGGTTGTTTTACTTGAGCAAAACTTTTTATTTAATGATAAACTAACAATTGCTACAGCAATTGAAGAAGCTTCAAAGGAATTGTTAGCACCAATTAAGATTACACAATTTATTAGGTATGAATTAGGTGAGGGGATCGTGCAAGAGGAAAAGAATTTTGCTGATGAAGTCGCAAGTTTGGTACATGCCTAAAAAAATACTCATCAATAGTCTATTTGATTGATTTTTAGATGAATTAGGTAATTTTTTATCGTCAATGTGATTTAAGCTACCCTCTGTAATGGGGGGTAGCTTGGTTTGTCTAAGGGTAATTATTAATCAAAACAATAAATTCAATAATACATTATACATCATGGATACACGAATAACATCGGAATCAGAAATCTTAGAAAAGGCAATCAAGTCGAATGCTTGGACTTTTATAGAGGCAAAGAAAATATTAGATAAGTTAGGTGGTAAAACACCAGCAAAAGGCTATGTATTATTTGAAACTGGTTATGGTCCATCTGGACTTCCGCATATCGGTACATTTGCTGAAGTTGCTAGATCCATAATGGTGCAAGAAGCCTTTAAGCAATTATCAGATATTCCAACTAAGATTATTTGCTTTTCTGATGATATGGATGGCTTGAGGAAAGTACCAAATAATTTGCCAAACCCTGACATGTTAGCATTGCATATAGGTAAGCCTTTAACATCAGTTCCAGATCCTTTTGGTGAATATCCAAGTTATGGACATTACATGAATGCTAAATTACGCTCATTTTTAGATAGATTTGGTTTTAAATATGAATTTTTAAGTAGTACTGAATGTTATAAATCAGGTTTATTTGATCAGATGATGCTAAAAGTCATAGATAAATATGATGACATAATGGCTCTAATGTTACCAAGTTTTAGAGAGGAAAGAAAGGCAACTTATTCACCTTTTATGCCAATTTGCCCAAAAAGTGGTGTGGTTCTACAAGTTCCTATTACTAAGATAGATAAATTAGCTGGCACCGTGACGTATAAAGATAATGATGGGATATCTGTTGAAGTGCCTGTAACCCAAGGACATTGTAAATTACAGTGGAAACCTGATTTTGGTATGCGCTGGGCGACTCTGCAAGTTGACTATGAAATGTATGGTAAGGATCATATGCCTAATGCTAAAATATATTCTGAGATATGTAGAATTTTGGGAAGTACTGAGCCTGTGCAATTTTTTTATGAATTATTTCTTAATAAAGATGGAGAGAAAATTTCTAAATCCAAAGGTAATAGTATTACTGTTGATGAATGGCTAAAATATGCTCCCTTAGAAAGTATGTCCTTATTCATTTATCAATCGCCGACAAGAGCCAAACGTTTATATTTTGATGTGATACCTAAAAGCGTCGATGAATATATTATTTTTAACAAAAAATATCATGAGGAAGATGATCAAGTAAAGCGTTTAGCAAACCCTGCTTACCACATTCACCATGGAAATGTTCCAAATATTGAACTTTTTGGCATTAGTTTTAGCTTATTATTAAATTTAGCCTCAGTTTGTAATCCGAAAGATAAATCAGTATTATGGGGATTTATAAGTAAATATGCTAAAGAAGCAACGCCCCAAACTTCTCCATATTTAGATCATCTAACAGATTTTGCCGTTAGTTATTACAATGATTTTGTTAAAACTACTAAATCATGTTTGGTACCTAATGATAAGCAAAAAATTATCTTACAAGATATTGCCTCTATGCTTTCTAATTTGCCTTTAGACGTTACTTCTGAACAGATTCAAGAACAAATTTATGATATTGGTAATAATCATGGTTACGATAATTTAAGAGATTATTTTAAAGAATTATATCAAATATTACTTGGTCAAACTGAAGGTCCAAGATTAGGGTCTTTTATTAAATTGTTTGGAATTCAAGATACGATAAATTTAATTAACAATATCCTTGATCATGAACAAACCAAAGCATAACCAAATATACTAAACCTTGAAGATGGCAAAAGACAGATTCATCAATGCTATAAGTTAGGTAGTAGACTCTTAGGGCATATTTTTCTCGGCAAATAAAAAATATAGCTTGTTGTTTCTATTCGCCTTTCTCCAGTGGATTATCTACCCTGATATCATTGTTTACATCTATAATCTAGCTCCAATATAATTAAATCAATTCCATAATTTAAATTTTACTAGATTTTTGATTATACAATAATTTTTATAGTTGATCTAAACTCAAACTATTATTTTTAAGCGTGATTATTTCATATTCTTTACCTAATTCCCTCACCGCCCAAATCCATATAACACAAATTACAGCAAATATTGCCATTAAATAGTTAGAGATAGATTGATATGTTGCCATAGGTAAAATAATAAATATTAAAGATTGAATTAATGAGCCCGCTGATTTACCAAGTTTAGTACCAATTACATCGGCAGCAGCTTTACCTTTTGTTTTAAGTTCATCATCTAAAGGCACATATGACATTTCTTTAGTAGCATCGAAAAAAGCATATTTACTAGATTTACTCAAGATATTTTGAATAGAACCAATAACAATAGCCATCAAAACAGGATCGGTCAAAGCCAAGCTAATCATCCACAAAGCATCAAGTTCTTTCAAATTAGTTACTGCAAAAAATAATATACCTGTTATAAAAACTATTACTGGCGTTACCATTGCAGCGGTCACCCAACCAAAACTGCGCACTATATTGGAACAAAGAGCAACAAATAAAATTGTAAATATCCCTGTATACATTTGGTAATTACCAATAAATACTGCAAATTCAGTTGGCGTTTTATAGGTTTTTGAAGCCAAAGATTTCCAAGGACCTTCGACTAAGTTGATTGCAATACCATAGCATATAAGTAATGTGGCAATCAGTCTTATATATCTTGAATATATAGCCATTTTAAAGCTTTCTACAATTGTTATAGCTTGTTTTTTTACCACAAATTGCAGATATTTTGCCTGATCTTTTGCTAATATTTTATGGTTTAAAATCCAAAAAGTCGCTAGTGCTACCACACCTAATATTAAAACAATACTTAGTATAATTTGTACTAAAAGCACATTTTCTGTAATCTTCAAATCAAATTTATCAATGAAATATTTATTCAAATGATCTAAATTTGATAAACATTTGCCCGATATATAAAGATTTGTTTGACCAAAAAGTCCAAATAAAGGATAGAACCTTGTCGATTGTTCAACGTTCGTGACGCTATTGACAAATTGCCAAAAAAGCAATGCAAATACGATATTTGGCCATAATTCTGCGATAATATAAAAGAGAGAGAAACTCCAATTGGATAAAAGTAAGATAAACCATTTGAAATTAGGATACGATTTGATTAAAAAATCAGCATGCCTGCTATCTAAATGTAATAGAGTATGATTTGGAAAAATATAAAACGCAAATAAGGCAAAGAACAATAAAAAAATTGACAATATAAAATAGAAGATATTTTCACCCTTGATAATATTAACCAATGTTACATAGAGCATAGCAAATAAAAACGCAGCTGGCAGTACTCCCCAAAACTTCAGAAAGGCTACGGTCTCAGTACCAATCATAGTGTTGATTATACTATCCTTTAACGCTCTAATCAGATTTTGTATAAATAAAATACAAAACATTAACAACGTTATACAGAGAAATTTTGATAGCTCACTCCTTTTTATTGGGAGAAGATAGCTAACTATATTATTCCATATATTTATTAATTTTGTAGAAAATCTTACATCGTGACGACCAACATTATTACTAGTTAAAAAATACGAAAATATTTTAGAAATTACTATCATGTAAGACCTAACCTTTTTATTTATTGGCTAGAAACACACCTTAAAGATTTTTCTCTTCCGAGTCAAGAGAATTTATTTATCTTGACTTCAATACTATTCCACCGAAATTTATTATTATAATGGTGGTGGCCAGAGCCGGGATTGAACCGGCGACACAAGGATTTTCAGTCCTTTGCTCTACCACTGAGCTACCTAGCCTTAAAAAATATCACCTTCACAAATCGGATAGATAGATTTCTTATAACTAATTAATATGACTTTGTCCATACTTCTTTAATAAATATAGCAAAAAATTCTAAATATGATTAATAAGCTATTTAAAATCTCTTAATAAATCTATTTGTTTGCGATAATTTTTTGATTGAAACACAAAATTACCTGATACTAACAGATCAGCTCCAGCCCTTATACAATCTTGACTAGTTATATCATTAATTCCTCCATCGACTGAAATAATTATTTTTTCATTAGTATTTGTAATTTTTGTTGCAATTATTTTAATTTTATCTAGTTGATTATCTAAAAATGTTTGACTAGAAAAGCCAGGATTTACCGTCATTATCAAGATTAGATCAATTTTATCCAAAATATAATCTATAGAATCTGGATGTCCAGAAGGAAGCAAAGCTACTCCAGCTTTTACCCCTAAATTTTTGATATAAGTTAAAGTCCTATCAAGGTGAATTGTTGTTTCAGGGTGGATAGTGATAATATCCGCCCCAGCATCAACATAATCCTTGATCGAATTCTCTGGGGAATTAATCATTAAATGCACATCAAATGGCAATTTGCTATAAGGTCTTAACGCTTTTATCATACAACTCCCAAATGTTATATTAGGTACAAAATGCCCATCCATAACATCAAGGTGAATCATGTCAGCTCCCGCCTCCTCCAAAGATATAATTTCTTTTTGCAAATTAGCAAAATCTGCTGATAATATTGAAGGTGATACTTTAATTATTTTCATTTTTTAATTCATTTGCATTTGTTTCTTTGTTGTCAATAGAGATTTTTTGGATATTTTTTCTTCTTAACATATTCATTTTCAAAGCACTACTAAGTTTTTTAAACTTATCTTGGGATGATATGTGATGTTTTTCCTTTGTTATAAATGCCTCCTAGAAATTCTATAATTATTATTCGCTAATTAGATAATTAATCAAATCAATTTTTACTATCTTTTCATCAGTTTTTTATTATACTATTAATTTATAACTTGCAATGAAATATATAGCTATTAAATGAATCAGTATATTATACATTCTTCCGTGTCTCTTGATGAAAAGCGTAACAGTGCACGGCAAGGTGGTGGAGTGGCAAGAGTTGCTATACAACATAACAAGGGAAAGCTCACTGCGAGAGAAAGGATAGAAGTATTGCTAGATCCAGAGAGTTTTGAAGAAACAGGAATGTTCGTTGAACATCGATGTCATAATTTTGGTATGGAAGACAAAAAATTCTTAGGAGACGGTGTAATAACTGGACACGGCACTATCAATGGTAGATTAGTTTTTGTATATAGCCAAGATTTCACAGTATTTGGTGGTTCTCTTAGCGAAAATCATGCTAAAAAAATATGCAATATCATTGATTCTGCTTTGGCAGTAGGGGCACCAGTTATTGGCATTAATGATTCTGGAGGTGCTAGAATCCAAGAGGGAGTTGATGCCCTTGGCGGATATGGTGAAATATTTCAGCGCAACGTAATTGCATCTGGTATTATTCCGCAAATCAGCTTAATTATGGGACCTTGTGCTGGCGGTGCTGTTTATTCTCCTGCATTAACAGATTTCATCTTTATGGTCAGTAGTACTTCTTACATGTTTGTAACAGGGCCAGATGTAGTGAGAACTGTGACAGGTGAAGAAGTAACACAAGAAGCTCTAGGAGGAGCTAGAATGCACACTACAAAAAGCGGTGTTGCCGATCTTGCTTTTAATAATGATATAGAAACTCTTCTTGAAACTAGAAGATTTTTTAATTTTTTACCTCTTTCAAATCGTGGTTCCTTGCCACGTCGCTATACTGAAGATCCAGCTGACAGAGTTGATATGTCTCTAAATACTTTAGTTCCAAATATCCCAAACAAACCATACGATATGAAAGAACTGATTATTCGTATTGTCGATGAAGGTGAATTTTTTGAATTGCAACCAAATTTTGCTAAAAATATAATTATTGGCTTTGGCTATATGGAAGGGCGTTCTGTAGGATTCGTCGCCAATCAACCTCTACATTTAGCTGGATGTTTGGACATCAACGCATCGAGGAAAGCAGCAAGATTTGTCAGGTTTTGTGATGCTTTCAATATCCCACTAGTGAATCTAGTGGACGTACCAGGTTTTTTACCTGGCTCAGATCAAGAACATGCGGGAATTATCAAACATGGAGCAAAGTTGTTATATGCATATGCTGAAGCTACTGTACCAAAAATCACAATCATCACAAGGAAAGCATATGGTGGAGCCTATATAGTGATGAACTCAAAACATCTTCGTGGTGATATGAATTATGCTTGGGGTGGGTCGGAGATTGCGGTACTAGGTGCTGAAGCGGCAGCAGAAATAATATTTAGAGAAGAATGTAAGGATATAGAGGCAAAAAAACGAAAGATTCAGGAATATAAGGATACTGTTACTTCTCCTTTTGTTGCAGCATCAAGAGGATATCTTGATGATATTATAAAGCCACAAAATACTAGATGGCGTATATGTAAAGCTTTAAATTTCTTGCAAAACAAAGATATTAAATTACCATGGAAAAAGCACGATAACTTACCGCTTTAGTGTAGAGAAATGAGGATATATTGTATCGCCCTTTAACTAAAACTCAAAAACCCCAAAAATTGTTCAATCAATTCATATTCATTGTTTTTATAATTAATATTTAAGTACGAGATTTTATGACTAAACCATTATTTGATAAAATTTTAATTGCCAACCGTGGCGAAATAGCTTTGAGAATAATGCGGACACTGAAAAAGATGGGCATTAAATCTGTTGCAGTATATTCAGAAACTGACACGCATTCAATGCACGTGCAATATGCAGATGAAGCTTATTACATAGGTAATTCTCCGGCAACTGAAAGCTACTTGTCGATTAAAAATATCATAAATGCTATTAGGGCAAGTGGTGCTGAAGCAGTGCATCCTGGATATGGATTTTTATCAGAAAATTCAGCATTTGCCAACGTTCTAAAAAGAGAAGGAGTAACTCTAATAGGTCCAAATGCTTCTGCCATAAAAAAAATGGGTGATAAGATTGAGGCAAAAAAAATTGCTACAGAAGCTGGAGTCACTACCGTGCCTGGTTATATGGGCACTATTAATAATGTAAATCATGCTATTGAAATCGCTGAAAAAATCGGTTTCCCTATTATCGTCAAGGCAACTGCTGGTGGTGGTGGAAGGGGAATGAGGGTAGTAAAAAACTCCGAAGAAATGGCTAATGCTTTCGAATCAGCTAAGCTTGAAGCAGTAAATAATTTTGGTAATGGTAGTTTATTCATTGAAAAATTTATTAAATCCCCTAGGCACATTGAAATACAATTATTAGCCGATCAGTATGGTAATAGTGTCTGTCTAGGAGAGAGAGAATGTTCAATTCAGCGCTACCATCAAAAAGTAATTGAAGAAGCTCCTAGTTCTTTTATTACCCCAGAAGTACGGCAAAAAATGTATAAAGAAACCATAGCTTTGTCTAGTAAGGTGGGCTATTACTCGGCAGGGACGGTCGAATTTATAGTGGATTTAGACAAGAACTTTTATTTCCTTGAGATGAATACTAGACTTCAAGTTGAGCACCCAGTCACTGAGTTAATTACAGGGATTGATATAGTTGAAGAAATGATAAAAATTGCCGCTGGGGAAAAATTATCTTTTTCTCAAGATGATATAAAATTACAAGGTCATGCTTTTGAATCTAGAATATGTGCAGAAAATCCAATGCGTGGCTTTTTACCATCTAGTGGTAGAATTACTGAATATTCAGAACCGCCAAAAAATGCTAATATCCGAGTAGATACTGGTCTTGGTCTCGGCGGAGAGGTAAGCATGTTTTATGATTCTATGATTGCAAAACTATGTACATATGCTAAAACTAGAGAGCAAGCAATTGAGTTTATGCGTTCAGCCTTAAGTTCTTATATAATAGGGGGAATATCTCATAATATTAGTTTTTTAGAAGCGGTAATATCGCATCCTCGTTTCATGGTTGGTGATATAAACACCTCCTTTATTGACGATGAATATCCTGATGGTTTTTCTGGTGCAAGTTTAACTTCTGAAATTACTAAAATATTTTTATCTACTGCTATTTTTATCTATATTAGCGAGCAAAAACGTGCTTCATTAATTTCCGATCAGATGGTTAATCAAGCTAATAAAATTGGCAATAGATTAGTAGTATCGATTGAAAATAATTTATTTCCTGTGTTAATTCAAGCTGTAGATAATGGTTATAACATAAGGCATGAACATGATAGAATTTATATACGAAGTAAATGGAACTTAGGTAGTAGACTTTTTTCTTGTACCGTTAATGGGATAAAGGCAAATGTAAAAATTGAAAATATCTTAACAGGCTACTCATTATCACATTCAGGTATCAGTGTTAAAGCATATGTTCGCTCTCCGAGAATGTCTGAATTAGAAGGGTTAATGATCACTAAATTCATTCAAGAAGAACAAACAGAACTATTAGCCCCACTTGCTGGGCAAATTATTGCTATTAAAGTTCAGGAAGGTAGCGATGTGGTGATCGGTCAGGAAATTATGGTTTTAACTGCTATGAAAATGGAAAATATCCTTATTGCTGAACGTACTGGCAAAATTGCAAAAATCCTAGTTCATGAGCAAGAACAGGTATTTAGCGGTCAAGTATTACTGGAATTTGCTTAAAATCTATATTTATTGCATTATTTTGATAAATTTTTTAAAATAATTTTAGTGAATAAAATTATCCTAACCAAATAATTAAGTATTAAAAAATATGGCAAAACCTGATTTCACAAATTCAAATAATATTATAGCTGAAATGATTAGAGTTGATTATGCTGGAGAGTATGGAGCTAAAAGAATTTATGAAGGGCAAGCAGATTATAGTAAAAACTATCAAGACTCCATCATAATTAATGATATGTTACAGCAAGAAGAAGTACATCTTAGATATTTTACCAATTTATTGCTACAACGTGCGGTCAGACCAACTATTTTGATGCCATTTTGGCATATTATTGGTTATGCAATAGGTAGTGGTTCGAGACTTTTAGGAGCTAAAACAGCTATGCTACTGACCCAAAGTGTAGAAGAGGTGATTGAACAACATTATCAGCAACAGATAAATTATTTAGAGCATCGTAAAATAGATCAAGAATTATTAGATAATATAAAACAATTTCAGCTTGATGAAATAGAACATAAAAACACTGCATTAAGTCAAGGTAGTGGAGAAACTATATGTGCTTCCTCAATCAATAAAATAATTAAACTTTTTTGTAAATTGGCTATTAATCTGAGTAAAAAACTTTAAAGATATATGTAATTATGGTTATACGATTAGTGAGTTATTAATAAATAATTATATTAGGTTTGTTAAGTGGGGAAAATAAAAAAACAGTATGTATGCACGCATTGTGGTAATAGTACGCCAAAATGGTTAGGACAATGTGGTGATTGTGGAGTTTGGGGTGGGGTGGAAGAAGAGGTGGTTAGTTTTGAGCAACCCCAAATTAGATTAGGTAATAAACAAGAAGTGCAAAGACTTGACAGTGCTGCTTTGCAAATTTTACGCACCCCAACGCCTATCAATGAACTTAACAGAGTACTTGGTGGTGGCTTGGTTTCATCCTCAGCAATTTTAATTGGTGGTGACCCTGGCATCGGCAAATCCACTGTATTATTACAATTAGCCGCTTGTTCTTTTGCAACTAGAATGAATTGCTTATACGTTACTGGTGAAGAATCAGTAGATCAAATAAAGCTTAGAGCAACAAGATTAAATCTCAGTAACCAAGCTACTTTGATATTATCAGCAACCAATATTGAAGATATTATCTCAACTATTGAGGCAGATAAAAATAATATTGATCTAGTAGTTATTGATTCAATTCAGACAATGGTGACAAGAACGCTATCATCACCTCCTGGGACTATTTCACAAATTCGTGCTTGTGCAAATGAGTTGGTCAATTATACTAAGAAAAATAATATTATTATTTTTCTTAGTTGCCATGTTACAAAAGATGGACAATTAGCTGGTCCAAAATTGCTTGAACATCTTGTAGACACCGTGTTATATTTTGAAGGTGACTATAATAGTCATTTCCGCATTTTACGCTCTGTGAAGAATAGGTTTGGTGGAGTCGGAGAAATTGGAGTCTTTGATATGACCCAAGGCGGTTTGATTGAAGTATCTAGCCCTTCAGAGCTATTTCTAATGCAAAGAGATAAAAATGTCAGTGGTACAACAGTATTTGCTGGAATTGAAGGTTCAAGACCTTTGTTAATTGAGATTCAGGCATTAATTGCCCCATCACATATGCCAATGCCAAGACGCTCCGTTGTAGGTTGGGATGTCAACAGATTATCAATGATAATAGCGGTGCTGAACGTTCGATTTGGGCTTAATTTATCTTCATATGAAGTATATTTAAGTGTTGCTGGTGGTCTTAAAATTTCAGATCCAGCTTCGGATTTAGCCGTTGCCGCTGCTTTAATTTCTGCGATGAGTGACAAGCCTGTGCTGGAACATAGCGTATTTTTTGGAGAAATTGGTTTATCTGGTGAAATAAGAAAAGTAAATGCGGCTGAGGCAAGAATAAAAGAAGCACTGAAATTAGGATTTAATAAACTAATTTGTTCAAAACTGGAAAAAATTACTAATGATTCAATGCACCCTATTAGTAGCTTAAAAGAATTAAAGGAATTATTATAATAACTTAATTTTTGGTATATGCAAGTTGGTTATATATGAATTTTACAAGATTTGGGTAGTAGTAAAAACTACTTGATTGTTATAATTAAGCTACTACCCTTCTTGTCATAAATTAAATGTAAATATTATTTGGAATCTATCCAAGATATATTTCCATCTTTACGGTAATATACGATATTAGTGCGATTGGTATTAATATTGATAAACATTAGAGCTGGGAGGTTTTCTAGATCCATTCTCATAACGGCTTCACTCACTGATAAGGTTTGTATGTCTAACGGTTTTTCCGCTATGATCACTGTATTATCTAATGTATTTGGGGCATCATCATCTTCATCATCTTCTTCATATTGACTTGGGGCGATGGTATATTTAATTGCTGAAGACTTTACTTCTGATACTTTAATTTTTTCATGGCGATCGTTTAATTTAGATTTATACTTCCTAAGTTGTTTTTCAATTTTAGCAATAGCGGTGTCGAATGATGAATATATATCATCTGAAGTTGAATTACTCTTTAATATAGTATGTCTACTCGTTCCATCATTTACTATAATGGAGCAGAGGAATTGAAATGTATGCTTGGAAAAATGAATATCTGCACTAATGATATTAGCAAAATACTTCTTCACAACTTGGGTAGTTCGGCTTTGTACGTACTCTTGCAAAGAGCTACCTATAGAGATATGTTGACCTGATACTGATATTTGCATAAAAACCTCAATTATTAGTTATGTCTATATGACTACCTTATGATAACATAAATATCAATTCATTATTATATAATAATTTACTATTTCGACAATATGTTTAAATAATTATGACAAATACTTAAAAATATTTACTACATATTTTTAGGTATGAATAGCCTGTTATAATGGTCAAGAATGCCGCTATCCATAGAGTTATTTGTCCTATTAGATCCATATAAATTATACCAGACCCCTTAGATCCTAGAATTAGCGATGATAAAGCGAACATTTGGATAAATGTTTTTATTTTAGCCAACCGAGATACTGGTACACTAACCTTAAGTGTAGCTAAAAATTCACGTAACCCTGATACTAGAAATTCACGTGCCAAAATTAATAAACATGGTATTTCTCCTACTATTCCTTTTTTTACTAACATTACTATGACACAACCAACTAATAATTTATCAGCTATTGGATCAAACATTCCGCCAAACCGAGATACTAAATTAAATTTCCTTGCAAGATAACCATCAAAAAAATCAGTAATACTAGCCAAAATGAATAAGAATGTGGCGAGTCTATGAGCAAGTTTAGAATTATCAAGATAGAAGGTCATTATAATAATAGGGATTACAATAATGCGAGCTATAGTTAAATAGTTGGGTAAATTTTTATCAATATTCATTTATTATATATATAATGTTTACTTAACTATTATTACAAAAATTAATGTAAGTCCTAAAATTTACGTCATATAAAATAACATATTTTTAGCTTACAAAACTATTATGCTTGTGTTCCTCTAGCCAGCAACGACTACAAGCATAGAAATTAGAGTTTTGGTAGTTCTTTTTTTTATAAATTAATTCATTCCCATCTAATCCAATAACATTTCCACCACTAGCCTTGATTAGTGCATGACCAGCAGCGATGTCCCATTCCATAGTTGTGCCAAATTTAGGGTAAATATCTACCACCCCTTCGGCGACTAAACATAGTTTAATCGAGCTTGGCACGCTAACTACTCTAGTGATATTATGTTTATTTAAAAAATTCTTAGTCTCCAAATTTAATGCACGTGAACTGATAGTAGCACTATAGCCCTTCTGCTTTAATGTACTCAATTTTATTTCTATACCGTTTTGTTCAATTTTTAAAGTATTATTCTCATCAGTGTAACATAATCTGCACTTCGATGGTTGATAAATAAAGCCGATTGTAGGAGTACAATCTTGTATCAAGGCTATATTTACTGTGTATGTCTCTTCACCTTTTATATAACTTTGTGTGCCATCAATTGGATCAACCAACCAAAAAGAATCTTGAGGCAAAATGCCTAAATCTCTTTCTTCGCAAATAACGGAAATATTAGGAGTTAGAGAGTTTAAACCATTATATATAAAATCGCTAATATCTTTATCTGCATTTGTTACAGGAGAATGATCTTTTTTATAGGAAATAATTAATCCTAAATTCCTTCTAATTAGTGCAATCTTACCTGCTTCAATAATTAAATTTTTTAAAGATGTAATTAAATTATTCATAAATTTTTTCTAAACATCAAAATACATTAATTTATAACATATTATTCACTACCGTGATGGTATTTGGTTATTTATGATCTTTAGTGCTTCCTCATCTTCTAGCCAATTTCCAGTCTTTAACAGAAATTCTTTTTGAATTTTTACTACTCCATCATTGGGAATTCCTTTTAATTCTTCGAAGGCTAAATATTCTATTCCATAATAATCTAGGTTAATAGTTTTTAAAAAATTATCAATATCATTGAGTTCTCCTCTTTTATTTTCAATAATTATTACATTATAGGGTAAAAAATTTATAATGCTCATAAATTTCTTCAATGTTTGAGTCTTGTTAAAAGAATTGGTAAAAATTATGCCTTTATAAAAACTAGGAGACCCTTTATCATTATCGAATTTGAATAGTTCTTTATCATTAATTTTGTCAGTGAAGCTAATGCCTAGACCTCTTAATTGTTCATATTTCCATTGTTCAAAATTTTTAATTCGGCTATATGAATTACATGTTTTAGTAAATCCAAAAACCAATGCTCCTTTATTTTTTAATTGTTCAATAAACTTTGCCCAATCAGATTCAACCAGCATCACTTGTCGTTGCAGTAACAATTTAGCAATTATTGTATCAATATTAGAATTATATTTTGCTAAAGAATTAAGCTCTTCGATGAAACCCCTATAAGAACTATTTGGACGAAACATCATTGATTTTGGTGTAATGATTGTATCGTCAATATTGATTAAGACTAAGCTAGATATTTTAACTTTTTCTAGCACGTTTCGGATAGTGGCTGAATTTATTGAATAAGTAGGGGTTATAACTGCGTAACTTGCGTGTGGCAAGATTATGAAAAGTAATAATAATTTTATTAATAAGTTGCTTTTCATAATTATAATAAATTATATTGGGTTATTTTTTAATATTCATATTACTTCTTTTTACTGCATTTACCTTAACTGTAATATCAGTAAGTAATTTGATAAAATCATGCTTGTTAAATATACTTTCTTCTTGCTTGGATAAATTAGAATGGTAGCCAATAAATACCACATTATCATCATAATTTTTTAGATGATTTTCCATAGCAGACAATTGAGATAGATCACTATCCACCATTATTAGAACTTTTGGCATAAATTTCACTGTTATTAGCAAATTTAATATTAGATGAAATGAGGGGGTATTATTACTACTCAATATACCTTGGTAAAAGGTGGGATAATTATTATCAAAAGGCTGCATATCATTAAAAATGAGATAATTATGTTTGGGAAAACTACTAGATAGATCAATATTGAACTTCTTCAAATATTCTGCCTTCCAGATCTCTAAATTCTTTATATTATTAAAATTACCAGTAAGACCATTATCAAAAGCGATTATTTTGCTACCTTTATTAAGTATATTTAGTATGAATTTGGGTAATTTTGGATCTAATAATTCATTTTTATACTCTGTAAAAAGTATAGTATCAAAATAAGTATCTCTTGGAGATTTGAATGATTTTAGTACTTTATCTAATTTAGATAAGTCATTTTCGCTTAGCTGGTCAATTGGTGGTAATAATGACTTGAATATAACCTTTTTAACACCGATAATCAATAAAATATCTTTCGGAGAATAATTGCTAGATAATTCTTCATATCGACTATTAATTTGCTCGAGACTAGATATATCAATAATTTCACTATTAGCCCTTAAAGAGCAAAATAAAACGACATGAGCAATAATAACAGCTCCTAGATTTGCTGGCGTTAATAGTCTCCATGGCATACTGCGTTTCTCTTCCTTATTATTATATTAGTACAAAATCAAAAAGTTCTCCACATGGCTTTCATATTGAGTTATAATAATTACAACAACTCATAGGGTGATTATTGCAAATCTCAAATTAAAAATGTCCATTTTGGCATTGTATCACACCATTTACACTAGTTCAATTCCAATTCACTATACGTGATATGTCACTATACGTCTTGATTTGTGTTTAAACTATGATATTGTTAAACATATTATTAAATCGTATATTCAATGAATGAGATATTAGCCAGCACTTTGCCTATTTTTTTGATTAGCCTTTTGGGAAATTTGATCAAGAGAAGATGGTTAAAATCTGATGAGTTTTGGAGGGGAATAGAGAAATTATCTTATTTTTTTCTTTTTCCTATTATGCTTTTCAGTTATATATCTGTCGCAGATCTAAGTGCATCATCGATGATCAAGCTAGTACTCGCGCTAATTATATCAACCTGTATTATTGCTGTTGGTTTAATCTGTTATCAAACAAAAAAAAATTCAGATAATATTCAATTTACTTCAACTTTTCAAGGAGTAATACGTTATAATACTTATATCTTTTTCGGTGTTAGTGGTCCCCTTCTTGGTAGTGAAGGGCTGGCGATGGTATCTATTATTTCCTCATACATGATCATTTTTACTAATGTTATAACAGTAATGGTTTTTGCTTATTATATCCCAAATAGTTCAGTAGCCAAAAGTTATAAAGCAAGTTTTATACTAATGCTTAAACTAATATTTAGAAACCCTTTAATTATAGCTAGCATCATTGGATTTATTTTTAATTATGCAAATTTAGAATTACATCTTGGTGTAAAAAAAACTTTATCTATACTAGCTGATTCCGCCTTATCTATTGGATTATTAAATGTTGGGGCTGGTTTAAAATTTGCTATGCACGCTACTCTTTTGCGAAATGTATTACTTACTAGCTGTGTTAAGTTGATAATTTTTCCTATTGTTACAGTAATAGTTTTGTCGCTAATGTCCATTACTGGTACAGCTAAATCAATCGGTATAGTCTATAGTTGTCTGCCGTGTGCTAGTACCGCATATGTTTTATCTCGTCAACTTGGTGGCGATCCAGACTCTATGGCATCAATTATTACATTTACCACAATCTTTTCAATAGTATCATTGTCAATTTTAATGTATTTATGGGGTTGATATAATCAAATTAAAATTAATTGGAGAATTAAAATTATGGATAAAATAAATCAAATAAATTACCTTAAAGCTTTAGAATATCATCAAAAAGGTCGTGCAGGTAAAATTTCTA